>Ga0207428_10000027_pt1 | contig 250186 bp, 238 predicted proteins | sample RhiMethybrSRZTD1_FD_187600 | JGI IMG/M metagenome (GOLD analysis project Ga0207428, IMG submission 187600) | Populus rhizosphere microbial communities from Tennessee, USA - Rhizosphere MetaG P. TD hybrid SRZTD1 (SPAdes) (version 3) | ecosystem: Host-associated > Plants > Roots > Rhizosphere >...
AAACTCCGGAAGGCCGGATGCTGCTCCACTTCCCGCCATCGGCGCTGCAGAACGTGAAGAAGGGCGACCGGGTGACGGTGGAGCTCGCGCTGAAGGACAACGGTCCGGCTCCGGCGACGAAATAGAGGAGGAGATCCGTGGAGCTCAAGTGTCATCACTGCGGTAGGAAGTTCGAGTCGCAGGAAGAGCTGCGCAGGCACGAGCAGGAGTGCGTGCCCGCGCGCGTGAAGTAGCGACGGGCGAGCGACGCGAGGCACCGGGATCTCGGGAAGGAGGACGGTATGCTCCAGACGGCCGGTCATCTGAAAGGCGTCACGGTCGAGGCGATGGACGGCGACATCGGCAGCGTTCAGGATCTGTATTTCGACGATCACTCGTGGACGGTGCGCTATCTCGTCGTCGACACCGGGACGTGGCTGCCGGGCCGACAGGTTCTGATCTCGCCGTTCGCGTTCCAGCCGGTTCCCGGCGCCTCGCGGCTGCGCACGTCCTTGACTAAGGAGCAGGTGCGCGAGAGTCCGTCGGTCGACAGCGACCGGCCGGTCGATCGGCAGCGGGAGATCGCCTTCTCGCAGTACTACGGTTACCCCTACTACTGGGACGGACCGTACCGCTGGGGCGAGCTCGCGTATCCCGTGCTGCCAGCCGCGCCTCAGCCGAGCGACGTCGAGCGCGAGATCGAGCAGATCGCCTGCGCGCGCGAGAACGCCGACCCGCATCTGCGCAGCGCGCGCGACGTGATGGGCTACTACATCCACGCGACCGACGGCGACCTCGGCCACGTCGAAGATTTCCTGATGGACGACGAGTCGTGGGCGATTCGCTACATTATTGTCGACACCCGAAACTGGCTTCCCGGCCGCAAGGTCCTGGTCTCGCCCGAGTGGATCCGGAACGTGAGCTGGGAAGAATCGAAGGTCCACGTCGATCTGTCGAAGCGACACATCGAAGCCGCTCCCGAGTTCGATCCGAGCGTGCCACTGGCGCGCGAGCATGAGGACCGGCTCTATACCCACCACGGCCGCGCGAAGTACTGGGAGCGTGAGCCGCGGGCATCCGAGGGAAAACGCAATGGCAAGAGTTGAAATCGAAGAAGTGGTCGCGGTGGAGCCCGACGACGGCTTCCTGCCGTGGTACGTGTCCTGGAGCGGCGTGTTCGTGGGGGCGCTGTCGGCGCTGGCGCTGTTGCTGGTGTTCGGTCTCACCGCGATTGCAGTCGGCGCGCACCAGGTCGGCCAGCACTTCGCGAGCTGGCACGAGTTCCGGCTGATCACCCTGGCGTTCAGCGTGTTCGGCGCGTTTCTCTCGTTCGTCCTGGGCGGCTGGGCGGCCGCGAAGGTCACCGGCACACGGCGGCCCGAGACCGCGATGCTCCACGGCGCGATCGCCTGGCTCGTGACGGTCCCTGGTCTCTTGTTCTTCGCTGCGCTCGGCGCGGGCGGTTACCTCGGAGCCTGGTACGGCGGGCTCGCGGCGCCGCCGGCCTGGGCGGCGCAAGCGACACCGATGGCCGATAACGCCGCAGCGCTGCTCGCGGCGCGCAACGCCGCGCTGGGCTCGCTCACGGCGCTGTTGCTCGGTCTCGCCGGCTCCGTCGTCGGGGGCTGGCTGGGCTCCGGCGAGCGCATGACCTTGAACTTCTCGAAGATTCCGCACCGCCAGCACGGCCGTGCATGGGGAGGAATGCGATGATCTACATCCTGCTGTGGCTTCTCGGAGCGCCGCTGACGCTCATCTTGATCCTGTTCCTGCTCGGCGTCGGCCGCTAGTCCGGCCCAGGTTTCGCTCGACGCCGGCCGGCGATTCCCGCGAGGGACGCCGGCCGGCTCTCGTCTTTACTCCGCGTGCCGATTGAGCGAGGATGGCGAGCCATGCTTGGCTGGCGCGCTCGCATTGGCGTGCTCGTGCCGCCCGGGAACCCCACCGTCGAGCCCGAGCTCTATCGGATGGCGCCCCAGGGCGTCTCGATCCACTTCGCCCGTCTCGACTCGTCGTCCTCGACGAGCGCGCCGGGTGCCCACGGAGGAATGGAGGACCGCACCCGCGCCTACGTGGACTCGCTGCCGGTGGTGGCGCCGCCGCTCGCCGCCGTGAACCCGGCGGTCGTGGTCCTCGCGTTCACCGCGGCGAGCTACGCGAACGGCTTCGCTCGCGAGCACGTGCTGGCGGATCACCTCGCGTCGCTGACGGCCACTCGCTCGGTCACGGCGGCCCAGGCGATCCTCGCGGCCCTGCAGCACCTCGGCGTCAAGAAGCTGGCACTCGGCACGCCGTACCCCGAGTCGATCAGCGCCCAGGGGCGCGCGTACTGGGAAGCGGCGGGGCTCCGCGTGGTCGGCTACAAGAGACTGGCCGACGTCGAGAACATCTACGACGAGACGGAAGAGCGCGCGTATCGTCTGGCGCGCGAGGCCGACGCGCCCGACGCCGACGCCGTGCTGCTGAGCGGCACGGGGCTGCCGACGGTAGGCGTGCTCGAGCTACTCGAGCGCGACCTCGGCAAGCCCGTCATCTCGTCGAATCAGGCGTCGCTCTGGCGGGCGCTGCGCATGGCCGGCGTCCGAGAGCCCATCACGGGATTCGGCCGGCTCCTGACCACCGCCTAGCGCGTTACGATTCTCCGGCGATCCGCGCGGCCAGCACGCGCAGCTCCTTCGGGTCGACGTCGGAGACGAGTGCGTAGCCGAGCTCGCCGCGCCGCCACATGATCACGTTGATGCCGCGTTCGGCGGCCACCGTCGCATCGACCCCGCCGATCCGAACGGCGGCGCGCGTCGGCCATGGCAATCCGTCGGCGCGGAACACGAGCAACGAGATCGGGTGCAGCCGCCGCGCGTAGGCGAACACCGCGGCCTTGCGATCGCGGAAGTAGGCCACGCTGCCGCCCTTGAGCGGGAACTCGGCGTCGCCCTCGAAGGTGACGACCGGCGCGAAGTCGAGCCGGCCGCCGAACCACGGTTTCACCTGGTGCAGGCCGCCGCTCTCGACTTCGAGCGGACGCTGACTCGCCAGGAGCCGCAGATGATCGTTCACGGCCTCGGCCACCAGCGCGTCTTGCTCGCGCGCCGCGCGCGACTGCGCACGCTCGTAATAGACGAGCGGCGTCGCCAGAAGTAGCACCGCGGCCGCAGCCAGCGCCGGCGCCAGCGACGCGCGCCACCGGCTCCAGCGCGAGGGCCCGCGAACCGGCGCCGACCACTGCGCGGCGAGGCGGCGCTTGAGCGCGAGCGAGGCCGGGTGTTGCGGCAGGCGCTGCTCGAGGAGTCGCGTCAGCTCCTGCTCGACCGCGTCGGCGCGGGTGCATTGTGCGCAGCCGTCCAGATGGGCGCGCACTGCGCCCTGCGTTTCGAGCTGCAGGCGCCCCTGCTGATAGTCCAGGAGATGCCGCCGCACCTGATCGCAGGTCATGCGCCGTCCACCGCGTGTGCCGTATCGCTCATCTTGCGTAGTCCTTGAGCTTGGTCCGGAGCGCCGCGCGAGCGCGGGCCAGGCGCGACTTCACGGTGCCGACCGCGCATCCGACGACGTCGGCGACTTCCACTTCGGTCAAACCCTCCAGATCGAGCAAGATCACCGTGCGCGACTCCTCCGACAAGGTCATCAGCGCCGACTCGATCTCCTCGGCCACCACCTTGCGCAGGCGGTCGAGCTCCAGATCGCCGAGGAGCCAGTCGGAGGCGCCGCCGCCCTCGGCCTCGGCAGCCACCGTGTCGAGCCCGCCGACCGTGGGATCGTTGCGTCGGCGCCGATACGAGCTCAGGAACGTATTGCGCAAGATCCGGAACAGCCATGCCTTCAGATTCGTGCCGGGCGTGAACTGGTGCTCGGCCCTGAGCGCCCGCGCGTAGGTCTCCTGGACCAGATCCTCGGCGTCCGTCTCGTTCCCCGTGAGGTAGCGCGCCAGGTTGTGCAGGGCGTCGACGTACGCCAGCGCCTGGTTCGCGACAGCGCTCACGGGTGATTGCTCCGAGCCGCCACGCGCCCACGATAGCACCGAGATGAAGGCCTCTCGCCCTCCATAACGCGTGAAGGCGCCGTTCGTTCCGTGGAACGCCGGCGTCCTTCCGGCGTTGGCAGGGGTGAGGAAAGGAGGGCGGCAATGAAGACAGTGGCTCTCGCGCTGCTCGGGCTCGCGCTGATCGTTGCGAGCGCCGCTCACGCGCTCGGGTCCAGCGCGGCCGGCGTGGAGATCAAGGAGTTCAGGTTCGCGCCCACCGCGCTCGAGATCCGGCAGGGAACGACGGTGACGTGGACGAATCACGACGAGGAGACCCACACGATCACGTCCACCACCGGCGCGTTCGGCTCCGGAGGGCTCGGCAACGACGAGACGTTCGCGCAGACGTTCAGCCGGCCCGGGACCTACGAGTACTTTTGCGCGCTCCATCCTCGAATGCGGGCAACCGTCGTGGTGAAGTGACGCGGTCCAGCCAACAACAGGAGGCATCTATGGATCGGCTCGATCGACGCGGATTTCTCGAGTGCATGGCGTGGGCGGGCTCGGCGCTCGTCTGGACCTCGGCGGGCGGCGTTTTGTCCTCGCGCACCGTCCAGCAAGTCGAGGCCGCGGACAGTCCCGCTGCGGGCTTCAGCTTCGTGCAGATCAGCGACACCCACATCGGCTTCAAGGGCCAGGCCAACGGTGACGCGGCCGCGACGCTCCGAGAGCTTATCGATCGCGTGAACGCGCTGCGGCCGGCGCCGGCGTTCGTGATCCACACGGGCGATCAGACGCACGGCCAGAAGGCGGGCGCCTTCGATACGGTCGCCGAGCTGCTCAAAGGTGTCAGGACCGAGCGCGTGTTCTACGTGCCCGGGGAGCACGACGTGTTCCTCGACGGCGGCAAGGAATACCTCGCCCGCTACGGCAAGGGCACGGTCGGTGAGCGAGGCTGGCAAAGCTTCGACTATCGAGGCACGCACTTGGTCGGCCTGGTCAACGTGCTCAAGTACAAGGGCGAGGGGATAGGCGCACTCGGTCAGGATCAGATCGAATGGCTCGAGAAGGATCTGGCGCCGTTGACGAGCAGCACGCCCGTCGTCGTGTTCGCCCATATCCCGCTGTGGGCGGTCTACCCGCAGTGGGGCTGGGCCACCGAGGACGCCGAGCGCGCGCTGGCCTCGCTCAAGCGCTTCGGCTCGGTCACGGTGCTCAACGGACACATCCACCAGGTGATGACGAAGGTCGAGGGCAACGTGCGGTTCCACACCGCGATGTCGACCGCCTTTCCCCAGCCGGCGCCGGGCGCAGCACCGTCGCCCGGTCCGATGAAGATTCCGGAGGCGGACGCACGGCGCATGATCGGCGTGGCCGAGGTCACGTTCGTGCCCGGCGGACAGCCGCTGGCGATCGTGGATTCGGTTCTGGGCTGAGGCTCGCGGTGGTCAGCGCGTCGGCTCGGCTCGCAGCGCCGACACGCTCAGCACGTCGAACTGGGGCGCGCGTCGGCCCGCGAGCAGCCGGCGCGCCATCAGCCGCATGCGGGCAGCGGGCCCCGGCCGAGGAGCCCACGGCATCACGACGAGGTCGGCCTCGAAGCACTCGGCTTCGAGGCCGATCTCGACGGCCCGATCGCCGAAGACCACCGACGTCTCGACCGGCACGTCGTCGAGGTCGAGGGCGGCGATCCGCTTGAGCCGCTCGGCGGCCGCTGTGGCGAGACGCTCCATCTGCTGATCCGTGCTCACGACCAGCCAGTGGCGGCTGTCGTAGATGGGCTTCGGAATCGGGATCACGGCGAGCAGGCGGACAACGCCGCCGCTCTCGCGCACGATCATCCCCGCCATGCGCAGGGCAAACTCCATATCCTTCGCTCGCTCGAGCGGGACCAGAATTCGCTTCGCCATCACATCTCCGTTTCGTGACAGAGCCCAGCGGTTATGCTGTGTGACTCGCTCACTGCATATCGACGTGCCCTCCGATGGTCGCAACGGCATGTTGCGATCAGCGCGTCGAATCCGCGACGATTCAGCGGCAGCCGCTGTGCCAATCGACGACCAGGCGGCAGCACGGAATTCTGTCGATCTGGCGGAGACTTACGCACTGCTCACCTCCTTCGCAGCCTGATCGCGTGCCGACGCGGCGCTCAATGAAACGGCACTCCGCCTTTTTGCCTCCTCGCTGAGCGGCGGTATCATGCGCACCCATGCCGCGGGCGGGCCTCGTCCGTTCCCTCGCCGCAATCGTCTTCGTCATCGGCTCGGCGAGCGTGATCGAGCCCGCGAGGTCGAGCGCGCAGGTCGCGTCGCCCAGCCTGGCGGCGATCGAATTGCTCCAGATCCTGGGCGACGGCGTCATCGGCAACGCGGAATCTGCGCACCGGTTGAGCGGGTTCGAGCGGCTCGCGCGCTGGCAGATGGGTGAATGGCGATATCGGATCACGTCCGGCGCGCGCCGCGGCGAAACCGAAGTGGAGAGCCTGACGCCCGTCTCCGTCACCGCGCGCGGCGAGACCTGGAAGCGCACGATCGGCCAGGACTCCACGCTCTTCCTGCGCGAGGTCGGCGTCAGCAGCTTGGTTCTGCCGAGCCAGATCACGCATCCTTATCGTGGGCTCGTCTACTTCGAGCCTCCGCTGATCTATCTGGTCGCCGGTCTCGATCCGGGTGAGTCGCGCGTGTTCGACGGCCGGATCGACGTCTACAGCCTGGCGAGCCCCGGTCTCAAGTGGTACACGGGACGAATCCGGGCCACGACCGTCTACACCGGCGTCTATCGCGTGACCACGCCGGCCGGAAGCTTCCGCGCGAGCCTGATCAAGACCGAGTACCAGATCGACATCTTCGCGACGGTCTCGGTCCGGGACACGCTCTACACGTTCTACGCCGAAGGAATCGGCAAGGTCGCCGAGGCCGAGCATCGGCGAATCGCGGCGATGGGGCTCTTCAACAGCGACACCAAGATCGGCAAGGTGCTCGTGTCGTACACTTCGGTCAGTCCCCCACCGAGGATCGAATCGCCGTAGCGCGGGGACGGAGGCGCGAATGGAATTCGGGCTGTTCTTCCTGATGCAGCGCGACGAGGCGTGGAGCGAGCAGAGCGTTTACGAGTCCGGCCTCGCTCAGATGCTGGCGGCCGAGTCGCTCGGCTATTCGTCCGTGTGGATCGCCGAGCACCACTTCAACGACTACGGCCTGTGCCCCGCGCCTCAAGTCTTGGCTTCGTTCGTCGCGGCGCGCACCGCGAATCTGCGTCTGGGCATGGGCGTGAGCCTCCTGCCGCTGCACCATCCCGTCGACCTCGCGGAGGAGCTGGCCGTGCTCGACGTCGTGAGCGGCGGCCGCCTCGACGTGGGGATCGGCCGGGGCGGCACCTTGCAGGACTATCAGACCTTCCAGTCCGATCGCGCAGACAGCCGAGAGCGCGTGGAAGAGGGGATCGCGCTGATGCGCCGGGCGTGGAGCGGCGAGCCGTTCGACTTCCAGGGGCGCTTCCATTCGGCCGAGCGCCTGCACGTACGTCCGGCCACAGCACAGCGGCCGCATCCGCCGCTCTACATCGCCGCCAACAGCGAGGAGAGCGTGCTCTCGGCGGCGCGCCTGGGGTTGCCGGCGCTCTCGTCGTTCTTCGTGCCGGTTCCCGAGCTGCAGCGGCGGCACACGCTCTATCGCGAGACCGCGCTCGCCGCCGGCCGCGCGGAGCCCGAGATCGCCGCGCTCGAGCGTCGAGGGTGGGGCATGCGCGTGGTTCACGTGGCGCGCCAGCACGACGAGGCGCTCCGCGCCACCGAAGCGCCATTCATGGGCTATCAGCGGCGCATGTCGGCGCTGCGCTCGGATTCGACCGGTGGCTCGGTGCCGAGCTCGTTCGATCGATCGCTCCTTCGCCTGCGCGCCTTCGAGGACTATCTGGCGGACGGCTGGGCCATCGTGGGTACGCCGGACGAGGTGCGGGACGGGCTCGAGCAGTATCTCGAGGCGACCGGCTACGAGCGCGTCCTCTTGCTGATGGCGCTGCCGGGGCTCCCGACCGAGCTGGCGCTCCGGTCGATGCGGCTCTTCGCCGAGGAGGTCGCGCCCAAGCTCGCGCCCGCTCGCTAGGCCTCTTGACGACGAGGACGCACCGGAGGCACGATTGCGCGGGGAGAGAGCCATGACCAAGTCCTTGGATCTGCTGACCGATGCCATCCTCGAACGCGATCAGCCCCGCACCACCGATCTCTTTTTCCGGATGGTCAAGCGCGACGGGCAGTCGATGGCCGACGCGCTCGACGTCGTGACCACCGCGGAGGCGCCGTTCGTCCAGGTGCCGAGCCACATCAACGTGCGCGACGGGCAGATCACGCTCATCAACAATGACCACACGATCCTCGGGCTCAGGACCGCGGCGAGCCTCGCGCCCTACCTGCCCGAAGAGTATCGGATTCTGCCGTTCCTGCAGGGCGTCTGGTACATCCCTGCGGGACTCGATATCTGGAACCAGCTGCTCGGCCGCTACCCCGGGCGCTACGCGACCATGAAAGGCATGAACGTGCCGCCGCCGAGCTACGGCCCGGTCGTCTGGCACAAGGAGCAGCCGCCGATCGTGCAGGAAGGTCCGCTCGAGGAGCGGCTGCACGCTCACATGGTGGCGACGATCAGCGGCGACGTGCGCCAGTCCTACGGACTCTTCCTCGGTCTGGCCGAGGACCCGAGCGCGCGGGCCGCGTTGCGCGATCAGATGCTGTTCCTGGGCCTGATCGACCTTCAGGACACCGTCGCCGGACGCAAGGCGCGCAACACCGGCCACAAGGCTCTTCGCGCGCGCGCGGCGACAGATCTGGCCGAGCTGATCGGCTGGGACCGGGCGCGCGGCGTCTTCTACATCTGCGTGCCCGACATGGCCGTGGGGCCGCTCTACTACTCGCTATACGACGCCGCGTGCGTGACCATCGCCGCCGAGCTCCCGGATTCCGGGAAGGGCCTCAAGCGGACGAACACGACGCCGCTCACGCCGGCCGAGGTGGAGGAGATGGTCCAGCTCCTCATGCAGGCCGATGCCGAGACCATCTGGAACCTGGTCACGACGCACCTGCGCAACGGCAAATCGCTCAAGAGCCTGGGCGACACGATCCAGGTGGGCGCCGCCGAGTTGATCCTCCGCACGACCGTGCCGCGACAGTTCACCGACGGCCAGCATCCGTTCGACTACTGCAACGTGGCGAACTACTGGATGCGCACGAGCGACAATCCATATCAGCCGCGCGTGCTGTACATGATGGCGAACTTCGTCAACGACGTCGCGCGCTCGAACAAGCTCTCCTCCTCGGTCTTCGAGCGCGAGGCGGCCGGGTTCGACCGCACGGGCCGCTCGCCGCAGGAGCTCCTGCGCGAGCTCGACGAGGCCATCCTGGCCTTCGACATCGCGCGCACGACAGCCCTCGCGGACGCGTATCTGAAATCTGGCGCCGACCGGTCGGCGTATCTGGCTCAGGTGGCCGTCACCGCGTGCAAGTTCCAGGACGACCCGCACAACCAGAAGATCACGCACTCGACATTCGAGGAATACGGCCACAACTCGACGCACCTGAAAGATCGGCTGTTGCTGGCCTCGGCGCGGCTTCTGGCGGGTTGGCCGAAGATGCCGGGCGAGCGGGACTGCTACGGGCGCTTCATGAAGGAGTGGATCAACAACTAGGCGCCCTGGCGGCGGGGGCCGCGGGCGGTCTATTCCGGCTCGACCTGAACCCAGCCGGTCAGCCGCATCGCCGAATCACGATCGGCCGATCGGCGGTCTTCCTTGCGGCGCTCGACCGCGGGCGCCGTGTCCACCCGGCGGCGATCCCCGCGGCGACGGTCGAAGATCACACGCACCGCGCGGTCGCCGTCGAACGCGAACGCCAGCGAGTTGTAGCGGCCGGGCAGGTCGCGAGACACGATGAACAGTGCCGGCCGGTTCGGGGTCGCGCGCTGAGCGGGTCGTGGCGGAGTCAGGACGCTCATCGTCCCAAGGATAGAACGCCACCCTCCAGGGCCCCAAGAATTGCGTAGAGGGGCCTGAGGGCCAGGCCCGGGGGTCAAACCGGCCCGGAAACCCGCCTGAGAAGGTCGATCTCGGCCAGGGCGCGGCCGAGGCCGAGGACGACGCACGACATCGGATCGGGTGCGACCTTCACGGGAAGCTGTGTTTCCTGCACGAGCAGCCGATCGAGCCCCGGCAAGAGGCTTCCCCCACCGGTGAGGATGATCCCCGAGTCGACCAGATCCGCGGCCAGCTCGGGCGGGGTCCTCTCCAGACACGTGCGGACCGTTTCGATGATGGTCGTGACGGGCTCGCGGAGCGCCTCGCGGATCTCCTCATCGCTCAGGCGGATCGTCTTCGGGATGCCGTCGGCCAGATCGCGGCCCTTGACCTCCACCGAGCGCACGGTGCCCGCTCCGGGGCACGCCGAGCCCAGGGTGAGCTTGAGCTCCTCGGCCTGCCGCTCGCCGATCAGGAGGTTGTAGTGCTTCTTGATGTGCTGCAGCACCGCCTCGTCCATCTCGTCGCCGGCCACCCGGACCGACGTGCAGAAGATGACGCCGGCCAGCGAGATCACGGCCACCTCGGTGGTGCCGCCGCCGATGTCGACGATCAAGTTCCCGCCCGGCTCCTGGACCGGCAATCCGGCGCCGAGCGCCGCGGCCACCGGCTCCTCGACCAGGTACACCTCGCGGGCGCCGGCATGGCGCGCCGAGTCGCGGACCGCGCGGCGCTCGACCTGCGTGATCCCGACGGGCACGCCGACCACCACGCGCGGCTTGAGGATCGTGCGCAGCCAGCGCTGGGTGCGCGCGATGAAGTAGCTCAGCATCTTCTCGGTCATCTCGAAGTCCGCGATGACGCCGTTCTTCAACGGCTGGATCACGCGGATCTCGGGCGGCGTGCGGCCGATCATCGCCTTGGCCTCGTTGCCGACGGCCAGGACCGAGTGGTCGTCCTCGTGGATCGAGACGATCGACGGCTCGTTGACGGCGATCCCCTCGCCCTGCACGAACACGAGCGTGTTCGACGTTCCCAGGTCGATCGCGACATCTCTCGAGAATCGGCGCAGCACGGTCAGGCCCCTCTCGGTGGTGATTCGCGGCAACGCGGCGCTGCAGAGTCCGCCAACAGGGTAGTGGGCCCGTCGCGGCAACCGGAAGAAATTTCTGCGCTGGGTGAGCGGGCGGGTCAGCTCGCGGTCGCGCGGATCGCGTCGAGGAACTGAGCGCCCGTGAACGGCTTGTAGAGGAGCGCGGCGCCGGCGTTGCGCAGCGCCTTGTCGGCTTCTTCGCCGACGGGGCCCGCGGTGATGAAGATGAACCGGTGCCCGACCGCGGTGCCGCGGGCCGCGACCTGGCTCAGGAGCTCGAGCCAGTCGACCCCGTCGAGGTTGAAGTCCGCGACCACCAGATCGATCCCGTCGCGCAGATGCTGGCGCGCCTCGTCGGCGCGCGCGACGGTGAGCGCCGTGCAGCCCGTCGGCTCGAGGTGCTCGAGCAGGATCTTCTGCACCGCCTGGTCGTGCTCGACGATCAAGATGCGCTTGCCGTCGAGATTTACCGTCGGGCCGGTCTCGGCGGCCGCCGCGCCGGCGCTGCCGACGGGCAGGTCGATCGTGAACGTCGCGCCCTGGCCCGGAAGGCTCTCCGCGGTGATCAGGCCGCCGTGCTCCCGGATGATCCCGTACGAGATGCTGAGCCCGAGCCCGGTGCCCGCCGAGCCCTTCGTGGTGACGAACGGATCGAAGATCTTCGGCAGGACGTCCGCCGGAATGCCCGGCCCGGTGTCCCGCAGGGTGATCTGCACGCGGTCCAAGCCGAGCGCGCGGGTGGCGATCGTGATTCGCCGCTGGCCCTCGGGCTGCTCGGCCATCGCTTGCTTGGCGTTGGTCACGAGGTTCACGAGCACCTGCTGGAGCTGGTTGCCGTCGGCCCACACGGGCGGCAGGTCGGGCGCCATGTCGCGGTCGATCTTCACGCTCTCGATCCTGAGGTCGGCGGCGGTGAGGGCGAGCACCTTGTCGATGAGCTCGTCCAGCATCACGTGGCGCCGCTCGAGCGGCATCTGGCGGCCGAACGTCAACAGGCCGCGCACGATCGAGCGCGCCGCGTTGGTCGACTCGCGAATCATCTCGGCGTATTCCTTGAGCGGCTCGGGCGCCTGCTGCTCGAGGATGTCGCTGGCGCCGACCAGCACGGTCAGCGGATTGTTGAGCTCGTGGGCGACGCCCGCGACGAGCTCGCCGAGCGCGGAGAGCTTGGCGGCCTGGATCATCTGCTGCTGGGCCAGGGTGAGCCGGAGCTTCTGGTCCTCGACCACTTCCTGCAGGCGCTGCGCGGCCTGCTGCGCCTCCTCGAAGAGACGCGCGTTGTCGACGGCGTAGGCGGTGTAGGTGGCCAGCGCGTTGAGGAACTGCAGATCGGTCTGGCTGAACACGCCGGTCTGTCCCGGCGCGACTTCCTTCTTCGAGAGGTTCACGACGCCGACGATCCGTTCGGCCACGCGCAGCGGCATGCAGATGAACGAGCCGCCGCCGTAGCGCGGGTCGTTGGCTTGGCCGAAGCGAGGATCCTTCTCGATGTCCTCGACGACCACCGCCTCGCCCATCTCGACGACCTTGCCGGCGACGCCCTCGCCGACCTTCACTTCGACGGGCCCGCGGCCGGCTTCGGGCAGCCCGCGTCCGACCGCGATACGCAAGGTCTGCCGCTCGCGGTCGAGGAGCATGATCGAGCCGATGCCCGCGCTCACCGCGCGCATCGTGCGCTCGAGGACGTGGGAGAGGAGGTCTTCGATCCGCGGGATGCGCGCGGCCATCTCGACCATGTCGTTGAGCGCGCCGAGCTTGAAGACCAGGTCCTCGAGCCGCTCGGTCGAGGCGCGCAGCTCGACGAGCATGCGCCCGAACGCCTGCGCGATCTCGCCGATCTCGTTGACCTGACCGAGCCCGGGTACCGCGGCGGTTGCCGAGCCCTTGGCCGGCGTCGCCGCCGGCGCCGCGGCCTTCTTCTCGGCGGGCGTCATCGCCGGCACGGCGACCGCCTGACCGAGGGCGCGGCCGAGATCCGCGACGCGCTGGGTGAGGCGCCGGAAGAGGGCGTAGCCGAGCAGCGCGATCGCGAGCGCGAAGAAGATGCCGATCTGCGCTTCGGTCGACTCGAGCAGGCCGAACCGCCACATGAAATACACGAAGACCAGCAGCGGCAGGATGGCGGTCAGAGCGAAGATCGTGCTTGCGGCTTCGCGGAGCTTCACAGGACGCTCACCGACTCTCGATCCCTCCAGGGGTAGCCCGACGACAGGAAGTTCCGTCGCTCTTTCCTAGTGTGCCGGGGCTATGTGCTCGGGACAAAGCAGAAAAGGGTCCGCGTCGCGGCGCGGAACTACGCCAAAAGATTCTGAAAAATTGGAACGCCCGCGAGGGCTTTCGCACGCTCGCGTTCGTCTCGCGGCTACGACCGAATGGTGTCGAGAGCGTCGAGGACACAATCGGTAGACGGGCATCGAGTCGACGGCGAAATCCCCCAATTCGGGGGTGGTGGCGCATCGGCCCACCTCGTAGCCTGAGCACTTTGGATCGAACCCCAATCACCATCCACTCGAGGGGGAGAATCCGATGAAACGCTTCGTCATCAATCGGCACGGTCGCATCGTGCTGCCGTTCAACTTTTTCCCAGAGCGCGACTTCTCGGTCTTCGAGACTCTGGAGCAGTTCGACGCCGTGATGAAACGCGATTTCGAGGAGAAGGCGCGCCGGGAGGCCGACATCGTCAGCCGGCTGGACACGGGCGCCTATCGAAGCCGCTACGAGCTTCTCCGCGACGTCGCGATGAACCTCTTCTGGGCCAATCGCTACGCGATCACGATGTACGACAAGCGGCCGACGCGCTGGCGCGACGTGCCGCGCCAGCGAGCCGATGTCTTCCTCCCGATAGGCAAGCCGTTCGATCCGGGCCCCGCGGCGGCGATCGTGGCGGCTGGCTTTCAGGCGCTCGCGTCCACGTGGGACGCCGGTACGGAGCAGCGGATCTTCGGCTTGCTGCTCGACGTCTTCCGGAACCGGAAGGGAGCGGAGCTCGCCGGGCCGATCGTGCCGACGGTGGCCGATGCGATCGTCGATCCCGACGCGCTCGTGTACGAGATCCTCGGCTACGATCCGGACTATCCCGCCTATCGCTACGACGACGTCGTGGGCTACCGGCACGACGTGCCCGAGCTCGAGGCGTTGATGCGGCACGCGATGGTGCTGCACAACGAGTTTCCGTGGAACCGGGAGGACACGCGGCTCACGGCCGTCGGCGCCCTCGGCCCCGACGACGTAGTGCTGCTGCTCTATCCGCGAAGTGCCGAGGTGAGCCAATTCGTTCGCCGAGTCAAAGCAGCAGGCGGCACGATTCGACAGCGGCCGGTGCCGGCCGTGCCGTATCCGCCGGCAACACCGGTGCCGCCGGTCGAGGTCCGCCGCCGGTTTCGTGTGATGCCGCGCCTGGAGGCGCTCGCCGCGTGCCGTGGCGAGCACGTCTTCACGAACGAAGATCTGGTCCGCAACGCGGCCTACTGCTGGTCGCCGATGACGGCGCAGCACATCAAGACCAAGACCGGCATCGAGCAGCGCACCTACACGGACGCGAGCCTCGAGGACCTGGCGCTCCGGGCCGCGCGCGCCGCACTCGTGAAGTGCCGCCGACGGCCCGAGGAGTTCGGCGCGGTGCTGTTCTGCTCGTGCACGAGCACGAGGCAAATGCCGTCGGTGGCGGCGTGGCTCTCCGGCCAGCTCGGCATGCTCCAGACGCACACGTCCTGCGACCTCGTCGCCGCGTGCGCCGGGCTGCCCTACGCGCTGGCCGACGCGGTCCGGCTGCTCGACGAAACCGAGCGGCCGGTGCTGGTCGTCGCCGGCGAGAAGTTCTCCGACAAGATCGGGACGGTGCGGACGTCTCGCATGCTGTTCGGTGATGCGTCCGCTGCGCTCGTGGTCGGACCGGCGCCATCGGGCGCGCCTCCCGACGTCGAGGTCTTCCAGACCTACGCCAGCGGTCCCATGGGCGAGGTGGACTCGATCGTCTGGCCGAATCCTGAATTCGACAACGACGTGACTGTGTACGGCCCGGACGTCCGGGCGTTGGTGACGCGCTACATGGACCAGATGCTCGCCGAGCTCAAGGCGCTTCGCCACCCCGACGGGCCCGGCTCGATGCTCGACGCCGTCGAGCTGGTCGTGCCCCATCAGGCCAACAAAGCGATGGTGACGTCGATCGCGGAAGCCGCGGGGCTCGACGTGAGCCGTCTCTATTTCGACATCGAGCGGGTAGGGAACACGTCCTCTGCCAGCATCCCGCTCGCGCTGCACGATGCGGTGCGCGACGGCGTCCTCACGCGTCCGACGAGAGTCTTCGCGCCGGGGTTCGGCGCCGGAGCGGTGGGCGGCTACGTCGTGGCGCGCATCGAGCCGTCGATCGTGGGATAGGTCGTGTTCGGGAGAGCGGCGAAGAAAAGCGCCAGAGAAGGCCTGTAAGCCGGGTCCTGTGTCCCCAACCGGTTTCCCGGCCGGGGCGACGATCATTTCTCTAGGGCGCCGGTTACCCGGCGTCTCCAGCGGCCGAACCCGGGAGCGGCGCGGGCCACGCCATAGCTCCCCTATTTGGCCTTGCTCCGGGTGGGGTTTGCCAAGCCGGCGCGGTCACCCGCGCCGCTGGTGAGCTCTTACCTCACCGTTTCACCCTTACCGCCTCGCCACCCTCACGGGCCCGACGAAGCGGCGGTCTCTTTTCTGTGGCACTGGTCCGTGGGGTTTCCCCCCCTGGGCGTTACCCAGCACCCTGCCCTGCGGAGCCCGGACTTTCCTCCCGCCGCGTCACCGCGGCCGGCGACCGTCCAGCCTTCTCTGGCGCCTTCACAGTATAGCCGACGGGATGGGTCAGCCGACGATCGCGGCGCGGGCGAGGGCATCCACGCGATTGTTCAGGGCGTCGTCGGCGTGGCCGGCGACCTTGTGCCAGGCCACGTCGTGACGGCGCGTCTCGGCTAGGAGACGCTCCCAGAGATCGCGATTGGCCACGGGCTGCTTCTGGCTGTTTCGCCAGCCGTTCTTTTCCCAGCGCTCCCACCAGCCTTCGCGAAAGCAGTTGACGATGTAGGCGCTGTCCGAATAGACGTGAACCCGCCGGGCACCGGGAATCGCCGCCAGACCTTCGGCGACCGCCTGGAGCTCCATGCGCTGATTCGTGGTGCGGGGAGCGCGGCCCGAGACCACGCGCTCTTCTTCGCCGTCCATGATGATCGCGGCCCAGCCGCCGGGCCCGGGGTTGCCCGAGCACGCGCCATCGGTGTAGACCGTGACGTCGGGCTGAGCGCGTCGAGGTGTAGCGACGGCGGGTCGCGCCGTCAGGCGGATTCCTGCCAGTAGAGGTAGCGGCCGCAGTTCTCGCAGATCATCGGCGCCTGGGCCGCCTTGAGCTCCTGGATGGCCTGGGGCCGGATCGCGACCCGACAGCCGCCGCAGATCGCGGACGAGGTGACGCTCGCCACGGCGACGCCGCTGCGGGCCTTCAAGATCTTTTCGTAGTCGGCGAGCAGCGGGCGGGGCAGAGCCTGGGCGCGCGAATTGCGGTCGGCGCGCAGACCGGTCAGCTCAGCCTCCACCGCGGCGAGCTTCTTGCGCACGACCGCTTCGTCCTGCTGCGCCTGCTCTTCGCGGGCCTTCAGGCGCGTTTCGGCCTCTCGGCCCTCGGCGGTCAGGCGCTCCTGGAGCTCCATCAGGCCGAGAATCTCCTCTTCGCCTCGCCCCTTCTCCTGCTTGATCGCTTCGATCTCCGCAAGCACCGCGGAGTACTCGGTGTTGTTCTTGACTTCCCACAGACGGCCTTCGGCCTTCGTCCGCTTGGCCGTGACGACCTCGAGATCCTTTTCCTTGGTCCGCAGATCTTTTCGAGTCGTATCCGCCTTCTGCTTGACGGTGTCGACCACCTTCTTGGCTTCGGCGAGCGCTTGCTGGATGGCTTCGATCTGCTTGGGGAGACGGGCTGCTTCGGCTTCGAGCGCGGCGAGCCGCGTGTCGAAGCCCTGTAAATCGATCAGGGTCAGGAGCTGGGCGTCCACGCTTTCCTTGATTGTAGCCGATCGCCGCCAAGCGCATCGGGTTGTCCCCGTAGCCCGCGAAGCCACAACGGCCGTCCGCGGAGCCACGAGAGTTGTGCACGAAGCCATACAGTTTGCTCGCGGAGCCACGAAAGCCACGAGGCTTGTCCACGAAGCCTCAAGGACTGCCCGCGAAGCCCCAAGGGTTGTCCGCGGAGCGGAGCCACAAGAATCTGTATCAGGCCACCCTCGGCCGAAGCCGACCTCGAGGCACTCGTTACAATGGGCCCACCTGGACTCGAACCAAGACCTAACCGGTTATGAGCCGGCTGCTCTGCCATTGAGCTATGGGCCCGCTGAGTCATCGCGCCTGCGTCACGACTCCAGGAAGCTCCGAAGCTTCTTGGAGCGCGACGGATGCCGCAGCTTGCGCAGCGCCTTCGCCTCGATCTGGCGTATGCGCTCGCGCGTGACCGCGAAGTCCTGGCCGACTTCCTCGAGCGTGTGCTCACAGCCGTCCGAGAGGCCGAAGCGCAGCCGCAGCACCTTCTCCTCGCGCGGCGTGAGCGTGTTGAGGACCTTGTTGGTCTGCTCGCGCAAGGACAGGCCGATGATCGACTCGACGGGCGACACGACCTGCTTGTCCTCGATGAAATCGCCCAGATGGCTGTCCTCTTCCTCGCCGATCGGCGTCTCGAGCGAGATCGGCTCCTGCGCGATCTTGAGGACCTTGCGGACCTTGTCGACCGGTACGTCCATCTTGGTCGCGATCTCTTCCGGGGTGGGCTCGCGGCCGAGCTCCTGGACGAGCTGGCGGGAGGTCCGGATGAGCTTGTTGATGGTCTCGATCATGTGCACGGGGATGCGGATGGTGCGGGCCTGGTCGGCGATCGCGCGGGTGATCGCCTGGCGGATCCACCAGGTCGCGTACGTCGAGAACTTGTAGCCGCGGCGGTACTCGAACTTGTCGACGGCCTTCATCAGGCCGATATTGCCTTCCTGGATCAGGTCGAGGAACTGCAGACCGCGGTTCGTGTACTTCTTCGCGATCGAGATGACCAGTCGCAGGTTGGCTTCGACCATCTCCTTCTTGGCCTGGGCGGCCTTGACCTGGCCGGCCTTGATGATGGCCATCACGCGTTTGATCTCGTCGGCCTTGGCGTTGGCGCGCCCCTCGGCGACCTTGATCTCCTGCTGGGCGACCCACACTTGCTGCTGCTTGGGCGACGGGAATTTCTTGGCGGCCTTGAGATGCAGATCGCCGACGCCGCCGGCGGTGGCCGCGCCGTTGGCGGCCGGATCCCGGAAGGAGACGTAGATGAGGTTCTGCACCTCGTCGGTCGACGGGCGCCGGCCGTTGGTCCAGAGGCGAATCACACGCTCGGCGCGCTCGATGTCGTCGAGCAGGTCGCGCAGGCGCTGCACCAGACCCCGGCGGCCGAGCTCGGAATCCTCACGGTCGATGATCTGGTTGCCGATGTTGAGCGCGCGCAGCTTCTCGAGCACGCGCGTCTGGCGCAGCTGCGCCTGCGACTCCAGACGCTTCCACGCCGGATCCTTGGCGCCCTTCTTCGGCTTACGGCGGACTGACGACTTGGTTTTGACCTTCCTGGCCTGGGTGAGGAGCTGGTCGCGCTCACGCAGGAGCCGGTCGACCATCGCGAACGCCGCGATCACCACGCGGGTGAGCTCGGCTTCCTTCTCCTCGGTGAACTCCTCTTCGTTGACGTCGACGACTTCCTTGACCGAGATGTCGTGGCGGCGCAGCTGCTCGCGCAGCTCGCGGAAGCGCTCGACGGCGAGGTTCGTACTGAGGATCGCGGACGTGACCTGGTTCTTGCCTTCCTCGATGCGCTTGGCCAGCGCGATCTCGCCCTCGCGGGTGAGCAGCGCGACGCGGCCCATCTCGCGAAGGTAGAGCCGAACCGGATCCTCGGTGCGACCGACCGGGCCCGGCGTCAGATCGATCGGCTCGGGCGGCCCGTCGTCGTCGTTCTCTTCGGGTTCTTGCTGTGCCTTCCGCTCGCGGACCTCGGAGGGGAGCCGGCCGGCCTTCGCCGAGTCGACCACCTCGATGTCCATCGCGCCGAACATCATCATGATGTCGTCGAGCTGGTCGAGGGAGACGAGGTCGGACGGAAGGGCGTCATTCACTTCGTCGTAGGTGAGGAAGCCTTTTTGCTTCCCCATCGAGATCAGCCGGTCGAGCTCCTCCAGCTTTGGCTCTTCGCTCATTCGTCTGAGCTCCTTGTGGACGTCGACGTCCCATGTTCTAACGACTGGGCGACACCACCCGTGATCTCGTACACGACGGCACTTTCCTTGTGCAGAGTCATGAGTTCGGCGTGCACCGGTGTTGCGACTCCGGTTTTTGCCTGAGTCTCGGCGATCGCCTGGCTGACCTCCCGGGCCCGCCGCAGCCGTTGGCTGCGTTCGAGCCGTCGCTGGAACTGTCCGATGCTAACCCGAGCGTCAATACTTTCGCGATCTTCGACGAGTAGCGAGGACAAGACCGATCGTGCCTCATCGGTCGGGAGGTCGGTCATCAGGCTCTCGGGCGTGGCGTCAGGCCGCTGCCTGAGCGCATCGACGATGGCCCGCAGCGAGGCGTGGCCCGGCTCATCCGAGCCGGCGAGCGGGCCCAGGAGCTCTGTCCGCGCCTCGCCCGAGTACAGCAGGAGCGCGACCAGGTCGCGCTCGACGGGCGGGATCGAGGGCGGCGAGGTCGGCTGAGATTGGGCCGGCGGCGTCCTGAGCGAGGTCTGAAGGCGCTGAGCCTCGATCCAGAGCTGAGTCGGGTCGACGCCCAGCCTGGCGGCGGCCTCGCGCGACAGCGCGGCGGCCTCGTCGCCGTCGGCCACTTTCGCCAGCATCAGGGCGACGCGGGCAAACGCGGTGGTGCGGGCTCGCGGCCCGGTCGCCCCGTCAGGGTCCGCGAGCGCGCGATCGAGCGCGTAGGCCAGGATGCTCCGGGCCGCGGTGATACGCTCCGAAAAGGCCTCGCTGCCGACCGTTCGTAAGAACGTGTCAGGATCGTGGCCGGCGGGGAGCAACGCGACCTTGACGCGCAGGGTGCCGGCGCCCTCGAAGGCGCCGGAGCGGTTCACCGCCCAGGCCATGCCGCGGCCCGTCGGCTCCAGGAGCTCTTCGGCCCGCGCCGCGGCCTTCTGCCCGGCTGCGTCGGCGTCGAAGAAGGTGATGACCTCGTCGCAGTAGCGCCGGAGCAGCGCCAGCTGGGCCGGCGTGAACGCCGTGCCGAGCGCGGCCACCGTCCCGGTGAACCCGTGCTGGTGGGCCATGATGCAGTCGACGTAGCCCTCGACCAGCAACGCGCGGTTCTGCGACTGGATCGTCGTGCGCGCCAGGTCCGCGGCGTAGAGCAGGTTGCCCTTGGTGTAGAGCGGCGTCTCCGGCGAGTTCAGGTATTTCGGCTGCTCGTCGCCGAAGCCGCGGCCCCCGAAGGCGACGACGCGCCCCTGCAAATCGCGGATCGGAAACAGCAAGCGCCCCCGGAAGCGGTCGTACGCGCCGGGCCGATTGTCGCGCGCGACTGCCAGGCCCGCCGCGATCAGCGCCTCGTCTGGAACCTTCTCGGCCTTCATGAAGGTCAGCAGCGAGTCCCAGCCCTCGGGCGCGTAGCCCAGGCCGAAATGTCGCGCGATCCCCGCGTCGATCCCCCGCTGGTCGAGATAGGCGCGCGCCCGCTCGCCGGCCGGCTTCCACAAGGTGTCGACGTAGAAGCGTCCGGCGAGCTCCATCACCCGCAGGAGCTCCTCGCGGCCCGAGTCGCCGCTCTTCGCTCCGTGCTCGTCGGGCAGCGCCACCCCGGCGCTCTTGGCGAGTGCGCGGACGGCTTCGGGGAACGACAGGCGATCCTGGCGCATGACGAAGCCGAACGCGTCGCCGCCGACGCCGCACCCGAAGCAGTGGAAGATGCCTTTCTGCGGATTGACCGTGAACGACGGCGTCTTTTCGGCGTGGAAGGGGCAGAGGCCCTTCCAGTGCGAGCCGGCCTTGCGGAGGTTCACGAACCGCCCGACGAGATCGACGATGTCGACGGCGCCTCGGATGTCGTCGAGCACCGCCTGTGAGTACTGCATCAACCGACCTTCAGCGCGGCCACGGTCGCGCCCGTTCCGCCCTCGTTGGGCTCGCCGTCGCGGAACGACTCGACAAGCGGATGGCCGGCCAGAAGATCGCGGACGGTCTTGCGAAGGGCGCCGCTGCCCTTGCCATGCACCAATCGTACGCTCGCCAGGCCCGCGAGGAAGGCATCATCGAGATATTTCTCGACCCGGTCGCGCGCCTCGTCGGTCGTCTGTCCCAACAGCAAGATCTCGGCCGCGACCGGACGGGACGAGGGCACTCGCACGGGGTCGCGGGGCTTCGGAACCCCACTCGCCCCGGACCCCGTGCGAGTGCCCTCGTCCCGTCCGGTCGCTACGGTTTGCGTAGGAGTGGGCCGAAGCACGGAGAGCGGCACGCGGACGGTGACCGAGCCCGATCGAACCGTCGCCGAGCCTCCGGCGATCTCGACCAATTCGCCGCGGATGCCGAGGTGCTCGGCCGCGACGGTGGCGCCAGGGGCCAGCGAGACCGGCAACTCCGCCGGCGCCTCGGGAACCAGGGCCTCCATCCGGCTCGCGACCTCGCGCACGCGGCGCCGGCTCTCGTCGAGCGACCGGCGGGATCGGTCGGTGCGCTTGAGCTTGTCCCACTCGGTGGTCAGCGCCCGGCGGATCTCGCTGACGAGAGCCGTCGCCTCGGCGCGGGCACGGGCGACGATCGCCTGGGCACGATTCGCGGCCTGCGCCTCGGTCTGGCGAGCCTTCGCGAGCTGAGCGGCCGCTTCGGCGCGCAGGCGCTCGATCTCGCGGGCCCGTTCCGCCTCGGTGCGGGCGTTGGCGTCGAGCGTCGCCAGGAGATCAGCCAGCCGCGCCGCGTGCTCGGAGCGATGCGCGTTCGCCCGCGCGATCAGGTCGGCGCCGAGGCCCAGCCGTGCGGCGATCGTCAGCGCGTAGCTCTGCCCCGGCTGGTCGTAGCGCAGACGGAACGTGGGCGCGAGGGTCGCGGTGTCGAACTCGACCGACGCGTTGCGCGCGCGAGGGTAAGTGGACGCGAAGGCCTTGAGCGGTTCCAGGTGCGTCGTCGCGATCACGAGCGTGCCGCGCTCGGCCAGCTCTTCGAGGATCGCCTGGGCCAGGGCCGCGCCCTCGTCGGGATCGGTGCCGGCGCCGAGCTCGTCGAGCAAGACGAGCGAGCGCTCGTCGGCCGCCTCGAGGATCTCGCGCGCTTGCTTGACGAACGCCGAGAACGTCGACAGGTTCTCGGCCACTGACTGGTCGTCGCCGATGATCGCGAACACGTCGTCGAACACGGGCAGGCGCGACCCCTCGTCGGCCGGGACGTGGCAGCCGACCTGCGCCATCAGCGCCTGCACGGCGAGCGTCTTGAGCGCGATCGTCTTGCCGCCGGCGTTCGGTCCGGTGATGACCAGCAGCGGGCGCTCGGGGCCGAGCTCGATGTCCATCGGCACGACGGCGCGGCTCGGGTCCTTCCAGCTCTGGGCGAGGAGAAGCGGGTGGCGCGCGGCGCGAAGCGCGACGGTCCGTCCGGCGTCGATGGCCGGCGCCGTGGCGCCCATGCGCTCGGCGGCTTGCGCTCGCGCGAAGATCCAGTCGAGCTCGCCGATCGTGGCCACGAAGCCGTCCAGATCGTCGAGGCGGGCGCGGACCGCGGCGGTCAGCTCGGCCAGGATCCGCGCGGTCTCGTGCTCCTCTTCGCGCGTGGCCTGCACGAGGTCGTTGTTCGCGTCCACGACGTGCTCGGGCTCGATGAAGAGCGTCTGGCCACTCTGCGAGCGATCGTGAACGATCCCGCGCACGCGGCCCCTGGCTTCGCTCCGGACGGGCAGCACGTAGCGGCCGTGTCGCAAGGTGACGTAGCGATCGGTGAACAACCGGTCGGCGTCGCCGCCCTGGAACGCGCGCTCGAGCTCGGCGGCGAGCTGGCGGCGCCGGTCGCGGATCTCGCGGCGAAGGCGCTTGAGCGTCGGGCTCGCGTCGTCGGTCAGAGCACCATTCGCGTCGAGCGCGCGGCGCAGGCGGTCGGCGAGCTCGGCGAAGCGGGGCAGCGCGTCGGTGATCGTCGCCACGTTCGGGCTCGCTTCGCGCACGCCGCGGCCGTAGGCGCGAAGCTTGGGGCTCGCGTCGAGGACCGGAACGAGCTGAATCATCTCCGGGCCGTCCAGCACGCTCCCCTCGGCGCGACTGCGCGCGAGGATGGGCCGGATGTCGGGAAGGGCCTCCAGCGGTAGCGAGCCCGCCGTCGCGAGGGCCAGGCGGGCCTGGCGCGTCATTTCGATCGCTGCCTGGACTTCGGAGAGGTCGGTGAGCGGCTCAGCAGCCGTCGCCCGGTCGCGTCCCATCTCGGTTGCAGCTTCGTGAGCCAGGAGCGCCCGCACCGCGTTCCATTCGGTGCCGGGCTCCCAGGTTCGGCCTGCCTCCAACCTTCGCCTCACTCGCTCCCGATCCGGGTTCCGGGAGTGCCGGCGTCCATCAAGAGATGTCCCGGCTAATCGGAAATCCGTTCGCGCCGCTTGGCCTTCTTGCGGGCGGCGAGGGCTTTGCGCTTGCGCCGAACGCTGGGCTTTTCGTAATGCTGACGCTTCTTGAACTCGGAGAGGAGGCCGGCTTTCTCACACTGTTTCTTGAAACGCTTGAGCGCGCTCTCGAAAGATTCGTCGGGCTCGACGATTACCTTGGTCACACGGCGCCCCCTCAAGGACGGCGAGATCCTCTGGACAAACAACAACTATATACCACGCGACCCCACGTCGGGCAATCAAGGGCCCTGCTAGACTGTGGCCCTGGCCACCGGCGGCGCGCTCCCGCTCTATACCGTCGTCCCGTTCGTCGTGATGCTGCTGGCGATCGCTGTCTTTCCGCTCTGGCTCCCGCGCTGGTGGGAGCCGAATCGCAACAAGCTGGCGGTCTCCGCGGTGCTCGGCCTGCCGGTGCTGGCACTCTACGCCGTCCGACGGCCCGGCGCGCTCCTGGTGGCGGCCGAGGAGTACGTCTCGTTCATCGTGCTCCTCGCCGGACTGTTCGTGATCGCGGGCGGCATCGCGCTTCGCGGGGATCTCGAGGCGACGCCGCTCACCAACACGGCGTTTCTCGCAATCGGGTCGGCGCTGGCCTCTTTTATCGGCACCACCGGGGCCTCGATGCTGTTGATCCGGCCGCTGCTGCGGACCAATCGCCAGCGTTCGCACGTGCGTCACACGATTGTGTTCTTCATCTTTCTCGTATCCAACGTCGGCGGGATGCTGACCCCGCTGGGCGACCCGCCGCTCTTTCTCGGCTACCTGCAGGGCGTGCCGTTCGCGTGGACCTTCCGGCTGATCCCGCACTGGGCGCTCCAGGTGGTCGTGCTGCTCGCGGTGTACTTCGCGTGGGATAGGTGGCAGTACGCCCGCGAGCCGCTCGCGGCTCTGCAACGCGATCGCGCCCGGATCGAGCCGTTGCGCCTTCGCGGCGCGCTCAATCTCGTATGGCTCGGACTCGTCGTCCTCGCGGTCGCGTTCCTGCATGCCCCCTGGCGCGAGGCGGCGATCGTGGTCCTCTCGGCGCTCTCTCTGTGGCGAACGCCTCGCTCGCTGCGCCGTGACAACGGCTTTACCGCCCATCCCATGCTCGAGGTGTCGGCGCTGTTCGCCGGAATCTTCCTCACGATGATTCCGGCCCTGGAGCTCTTGCGGGTGCGCGGTGGAGAGCTCGGCGTGCGCGAGCCCTGGCAGTTTTTCTGGGCGGCGGGGATCCTGTCGTCGTTCCTCGACAACGCGCCCACCTACCTGACGTTCCTGGCGCTCGGGCAGGGGCTCGGCCTGGCCAGAGAGATCGTGGGCGTCCCGCACGCGGTACTGGCGGCGATCAGCGTGGGCGCGGTGTCGATGGGCGCCAACACCTATATCGGCAACGCGCCGAACTTCATGGTGAAGTCGATCGCCGAGGAGCAGGGCGTGAAGATGCCGAGCTTCTTCGGCTATATGATTTATAGCGGCGCGGTTTTGCTGCCGCTGTTCGTCGTCGTGACGCTCGTGTTTTTTTCGTGATCGGGGGGAGCGAGCGCCGCTCGCGATGACCCGGTTCGGCGATATCAGGGCGGTCGGCGCGTCGATCTGATCTGAGCATCGGGGGGAGCGGCATCGCTCTCCCCGATGGCCCCCACCGCTTTCGGACGCGTCGTGGTTAGCCGAGGAGCGCGAGGACTTTCTCGGCGGCTTCGGCGACGGCGGCGTCGACGACCGGTAGCTCCTCGGGCTCGAACGTGGTGAGCACGTGATCCGGGACGTCGCCCTTGTGGTCGGGGCGGCCGACTCCCACCTTGACCCGCTTGACCTCCTCGGTGCCTAGCGCGGCGAGCACGGAGCGAACACCGTTGTGGCCGCCGTGGCTTCCCTTCATGCGAAGCCGTACGGTGCCGAGTGGCAGGTCGATGTCGTCGTAGACCAGGATGAGCTCAGCGGGACCGGCCTCGGCGCGGCGCAGCGCCTTGGCGACAACCGGTCCGCTCTCGTTCATGAAGGAGAGCGGCTTGACGAGACGAACCTCTTCGCCCCGCCAGCGGCCGCGGGCCACGACGGTGCCACCGTCGCGTCGCCATGACCCGCGAACTGTCTTGGCGAGCAGATCGAGCACGCGCTGGCCCACGTTGTGGCGCGTGTGCTGGTACTCCGGACCCGGATTCCCCAGCCCCACGACCACCCGGCCGGTCGCCCGGCCTTCCGCGTGGGCCACGCGACGCTCGCTCTGTTACTTGTCCTTCTCGGACTTCTCTCCGCGCGCCGGGCGCGCCGGCTTCTTGTCGTCGCCCGCCGCCGCCTCTTCGCCTTCCTTCGGCTTGCGCTCGGTGAGGACTTCCGGCTCGGTGACGGCCGCCGCTGCCGGCGCCGCCGTTGCCGCCACTTCCTCGGCCATCGGCGGAGCCACGGTCGCGACCGCCTGACCCGGGTCGTTCACGATCTTCACGCCCTCGGGCGCGCGCAGCTCGGCCACCGTGAGCACGTCGCCGATCATCAGCGCGCTGACGTCGGCGTCGATCCGCTCGGGGATCACGGTCGGCAGACACGACACGGTGAGCTCGTGGAGCACAAGGTTGAGAATGCCCTTCTGCTCCTTCACGCCGGCGGCCTCACCGACGGCGCGCACGGCCACCTGCACGGTGATCGCGCGGTCGGCGGCGACCTCCTGCAGGTCGACGTGCAGAAGGTTCTCGGTGACGGGATCGAACTGCAGCTGGCGGATGATGGCCATCCGCGTGCCGTTGCCGCCGTCGCCGTCGAATCGGAGCGTCAGCAGCTGCGTCGTGCCCTCGCGTCCGTGGATCATCCGGAGCACCGCCTTGGGGTCGACGGTGACGGACTCGGCCTTCTTACCGTCGTAGAGCACGCCCGGCACGGCGCCCTCGCGGCGCAGGCGCTTGGCGAATGCCTTGCCGGCGCCCTCGCGCCGCTTGATCGTCAGCTCTTGCATCGTGGCCATGACTGAAGCTCCTTGAAAGTCTGATTACGCGAACAGGGTCGAGACGGATTCTTCGTCGTGAATGCGCCGGATCGCTTCGCCCAGGAGCGGCGCGACCGACAGCACGGTGATCCGCGCCGCGGCGCGCTTGGCCTCACTCAACGGGATCGAGTTCGTCACGACGACCTCTTCGATCGGCGAGGCGGCGATCCGCTCGATCGCTGGACCCGAGAGCACGGCATGGACGCCGCAGGCCATGATGCGCCTGGCGCCCTCGCGCTCCAGCGCCGTCACCGCCTGGGTCAACGTGCCGGCGGTGTCGATGATGTCGTCGATGACGACGGCGTCGCGGCCCTTGACGTCACCGATGAGGTGCATGGCGACCGCCTGGCCCGGTCCCTCGCGCCGCTTGTCGATGATGGCGAGACCCGCGTCGAACCGCTTGGCCAGCGCGCGCGCCCGCTCCACGCCGCCCGCGTCGGGGGCGACGATGACCGGATCGCGCAGGTCTTTCTTGCGCAGGTAGTCGATCATCACGACCGGGCCGGCGAACAGATGGTCCACTGGAACGCTGAAGAATCCCTGGATCTGGCCGGCGTGCAGGTCGAGCGCCAGGACCCGCTGGATCCCCGCCACCTCGAGGAGGTCGGCCACCAGACGCGCCGAGATCGGAACCCGCGACTGCACCTTCCTGTCCTGCCGGGCATAGCCGTAGTAGGGGAGGACCGCCGTGACCCGGCGGGCCGACGCGCGCTTCATCGCGTCGACCATGATCAAGAGCTCCATCAGCGTGTCGTTCACCGGCGGACACGTGGGCTGGATGACGAACACGTCGGCGCCGCGCACGTTCTCGTCGACCTGCACGTACACCTCGCCGTCCGAGAAGCGCGTCACCTCGGCGTCGGCCATCGGGACGTGGAGGTATTGCGCGATCTCCTCGGCCAGGGGACGGTTCGCGTTGCCGGTCAGAAGCTTCAGCTCGTACGCCATCTGCGCCTCGTCCTAGCGTTGGTTGGGGCGGGAGGATTCGAACCTCCGAATACGGGATCCAAAGTCCCGCGCCTTGCCGCTTGGCCACGCCCCATCGTGTTCGCTCTCGCGGCGACCATTACCGTGGGCTTCGGCGTATGCGAATGGCGGGACCTTGGAGCGTCCGGACCGCCCAGCATCCCCACCGTGCGCGCGCGACCCGCCGGCGGATCTGCCGCGCGTGATCGTACGAGCGCGCAACGCCGAACACCGTGAGCCCACTGCCTGACATCGCCGCACCCAGCGCCCCCGCGGCCAGGAGCGCCGCCTCCATTTGCTCCACCTCACGGTACCGCGCGCTCGCAACCCGTTCCAGCGTGTTGCCGAGCGTCGTCGCCACCCGGCTGGGCTGTCGGCTCCTGAGGGCCGCCGCCATTCCCCGCGCTTGGGCACCGTCAGAATACATCGACGCCGTAACCCCTCCGTAAATCTCCGCCGTGCTCGCTGCGACGCGCGGATTCACGAGCACGAGCGCCAGCGCCGAGCCGGCCAGCGCCTTCAGGTGCTCGCCGCGTCCGGTCGCCAGCGCGGCGCCGCCGCGCAGGAAGAACGGGACGTCCATCCCGAGCTTCACCGCCACCTCGGCGAGTCGCGCGGTCGACCACCCAAGTCCCCACAGCCGATTCAGCCCGACCAGCACCGCGGCCGCATCCGTCGAGCCGCCGCCGAGGCCCGCCGCGACCGGGATCTGCTTGTCGAGCATGATCCGCGCGCCGCGGCTCACCCCGGCGCTCTCGCGCAGGATCAGCGCCGCCTTGAGGGCCAGGTTTGTCCCGTCCGTCGGAACCTCTGAAGCGGTGGTCCGGAGCTCCAGGACCTCGGCGTCCTCGAGCACCAGTTTGTCGGACAAATCCACGGTCTGCATGACCGTGGCGATCTCGTGGTAACCATCGTCCCGCCGTCCAAGCACTTCGAGCGCCAGGTTGATCTTGCACGCCGCGCTGAGCACGAGGCGACGGGGCCTCCCCGACCGCTTCGACAAGACACCGCACCATAGCACGGGCCGGGTGGCCGTTCAACGGATGGGCTGTGTTTTCGCCCCTTTCGGGATCGCCAGCGTGAAGCGCTCCGCGTCGATGCTCTCGCCCTCGACCAGGTTCTGGTAGTTGACCGACCCGGTGAGGTAGGACATTGCCGCGTCGAGGTCGAACCCGGCGAGCGCGCCCGAGCCGTTGCGGCGGTACTTGATCAGCGCGTTGAACTTGCTGCCGAACACCTGGCGCTGCCGGATCGCGCCCGTCTGCGGGTCGAACCACACGCGCTGCCGCGCCCCGTCGCCGGCCACCAGATTCAAGGACGGGCCGACGTCGTCGGGCGCGGCCAGCTCCGCGCTCCGGAGCTCGCGGGGCGGCGCCATGCGCCCGGCCAGCACCGAGACCAGATCGTCGGCGTCGAGCGGCAAACCGAGAACCTTGGAGATCGTCTCGGCGTCGGCCGGTCCCGCGTGGGCCTCGTTCTTCAGCGCGTCGTACGCCGTCACCTGGCCTTCGTGAACGGTCACGACCATGAGTGGCGGCCCGAACGGGGAGAGCGCCTCGAACCGTACCGAGCTCGGCGCTTGCAAGATCAGCGCGCCCCGCAGGCGCTGACGCTCGCCGCCCTTTCTCAGCGAGACGTCGGCGAGCGCGCGCATCGTTGTGAGCTCGCGGTAGCGTTCGTCCAAAAGGCTCAGGACCCGGCGGGCGTCGTCGCCCACCGGCTCTCGAGGCGGCGCCGTCGCGCAGGCGGCGAGCAGCGCCGGCAGCAGGAAGAGGAGGAGGCTACTGAGAGGCCTTCGAGCCACCCTTGACCCGGCGCTGACGATCCTTGAGGTCATTGACCTTCTTCTTGACCCCGTCGGCGGCCGGATCGAGCTGGAGAGCCTTTTCCCACGCGGCGAGGGCGTCCTCGTCTTGGCCGTTCTTGATCAGCGCGTCGCCAAGGTGCTCGTAGATCACGGGATCGGGCTCCTTGGTCTTCATGACGGCGCGCTTGAGCTCCTTGAGCGCCTCAGGATACTTGCCCTGCTGATAGTACGCCCAGCCGAGACTGTCGATGAAGTAGCCGTTCTCGGGCTCGAGGTCGAGCGCCTTGCCGATGAGCTGGATGGCCTCTTCGAGGTTCTGGCCCTTCTCGGCGTACATGTAGCCGACGTAGTTGTAGGCCTCGGCGTTCTTGGGATCGATCGCGATCACCCGACGGAACGAGCTGACCGCGTCGTCGAATCGCGACTGCTTCTCGTAGACGACGCCGAGCTGGAAGTGCAGATCCTTCTGCTTGTCGTCAAGCCCGAGACCTTCGCGCAGGGTCTCGGCGGCGCGATCGTATTCCTTGGCCCGGTAGTACGCCGTCCCGAGATAGAGGAAGAGCTCGGGACGCTTGGGCTCCATGTTGACGGCTTCTCGCAACGTCGAGATCGCCTCGTCGTAGCGTTTGGCCCGGCCGTAGAGGAATCCGAGCTGAACGCGCGCGTCGATCGACCGCGGGTCGGCGCGCAGGATCCGCTCGAGCTCGGACTTGGCCTCGGCGTCGCGTCCCGCGTCCATGTAGGTGGTCGCCAGGAAGTAGCGCGCGCGGAGATTCGCGGGCTCGAGGGCCACGACGCGGCGAAACGCCTCGATGGCCTTGTCCCACATCTTCTGCTCGTAGTAGACGGCGCCGAGCTTCATCCACGCGCGCGGGTTCTGCGGGGTCGCTTCCGCCACGCCCTCGAGCTCGGTCTGCGCCTCGGGCAGCCGCCCGAGCCGGATCAGCAGATCGGCGAGCTTGTCGGCGAACGCCGGGTTGTCGGGGTTGGCCTTGACGGCCCGCCGATACACCGCGATCGCTTCCTCGCTCTTGTGCAGCGCCTCGCCGTAGACCGCGCCGAGTGCGCTCCAGGCGCCGTCGTGATCGGGGTCGATCTCGACGGCCGCGGTGAGGCGCGCGATCGCTTCGTCCCAGTTCTCGGTCTCGATCGCGAGCCGCCCGAGGAGGAATTGTGCCTGAGCCAGCCGCGGCTGCTGCTCGACCAGGCGCAGGAGCACCGCTCTGGCCTTGTCGTACGCCTTCTGCTCGACGTGGACTCGCGCGAGCGTGAGGTACGGCTCCGGATCGCTCGGGCTGAGCTGGATCGCGCGCTCGAGCTCGGCCTCGGCCTCGGCGTACTTGCGCTGCGTCCGCAAGAGCTCGGCCAAGGTCATGTGCGTCGACACCTGATCCGGCGCCAGCTCCACGGCCTTGCGCGCCGCGCTCACCGCCTCGTCGATGCTGTCGGCGCGCGTGAGCATCTGAGCGAGCTGGGTCCAGAGGGCGGCTGAATTGGGATCGCGCTTGATGGCCGACTTCATGAACGGCACCGCGTCCTTGAACCGGCCGGCCTGCACGTACATCTGGGCGACGGAGTAGGAGTAGTACGCGTCGGCGCGCGGGTCCGCGGCCACGGTCCGGATGGGAATCTCGTCGTCGCCCGTCAGCGAGGCGGTGCCCATCGACGCGCAGCCCGTCAGAACTGTCGCGAGCGTGATCATCGCCAGACTCGGCCACGCCTTCGTCATGAGGCGGCGCGCCGCGGCGGCGGCACCCGGATCGGAGATGACGGCCGTCGCCTCGTCGATCTCACGCAGCGCCTGCCGATCGAGCGGCGGGGTGGGAGACGTGGCGCCGGAGCGTGCCGACGAGTCGCTCTCGGCCGCTCCCGCGACGAAGCGCAGCGACCGAACTCCGTCGAAGCGCTGCTGAAGTCGGCGAGTGAGCTCTTCGCTGCGCAGGGTCAGCTCGTGAAGCCAGGGCGAATTATCAACAGCCACGGTGAGGCATCCCTCCGCGAAGCTCCGAGCTTGAGTCCGGCGGGCCGCGTCGACGCCGACGATCTGCGACCAGGCTCGCCGGATGCGGTGCTCCAGCAGGCGATCTTTCAGGTCGGGCACCGCGGTGAGCAAGAGATCAGCGACGGCGCGCGGCGGTCGGCTGTCCATGCTTTCGTATCATACATCGTCGGTGCAGCGGGCCGCGAGCGCGGTTGAGAACCCTGATATAGTGGCGTCAATCATGGCAAAACCGCGACGCGGCGACGTCCTCGACTTGACGATCGACGACCTCGCCTTCGGGGGCGAGGGCGTCGGGCGAGTCCAGGGTTACGTCCTCTTCGTGCGCGGCGCGGTCCCGGGCGACCGGGTGCGGGTCAAAGTGGTCGAGGCGCGGTCGCGGTTCGGACGCGCGGTCATCGAAGCGGTGGAAGTCCCGTCGGCGGATCGGGTCGAGCCACCCTGCGCCTACTTCGGCAGCTGCGGCGGCTGTCGGCTGCAGCACCTTTCGTACGCTGCGCAGCTCGGCTTCAAGGCCAAGCAGGTGCGCGACTGCCTCGAGCGCATCGGCGGGCTCGGCGACTTCGAGCTACGGCCGATTCTGGCCGCGCCGGAGCCCTTCGGCTACCGCAACAAGATGGAGTTCACGGTCGTGCGCGGGGCCGAAGGCCCCGCAATCGGGCTCCATCAGGCCGACCGGTACGATGTCGTCCTCGATATCGAGCGCTGCCACCTGCAGTCGGAGACCATGAACGGCCTGCTCGCCGAGCTCAGGGCCCAGGCGCGCTCGCGCCGGCTGTCCGTGTACGACCAGGATTCGGGCGAAGGGCTCCTGCGCTTCGCGACCGTGCGCGAGGGCCGTCGGACGGGCGAGGCGATGGTCAACATCGTCGCCGCGGCGCCCGACGTCGAGACGCTGACGCCGGTGGCTGCCGACCTGCGCGCCCGCGTACCGGCTCTGGCCAGTGTGGTCCTGAACGTGAACGCCAAGAAGGCGTCGGTCGCGGTCGGGACCGAGGAGCATCTGCTGCTCGGGCGCGACCACATCCGCGAGTCGCTCGGCGGTCTCACGTTTCAGGTCTCTGCGAGCTCGTTCTTTCAGACGAATACCGTGCAGGCCGAGCGGCTCTTCGCGGTGGTCGAAGCGGCGTGCGAGTTCAAGGGCACCGAGACGGTCATGGACCTCTACTCCGGGACCGGCGCGATCAGCCTGCTGCTCGCGCGCCGGAGCCGCTGGGTGTACGGCATCGAGGTCGCGTCGGCCGCCGTGGCCGACGCCGTGCGCAATGCGCGCGAGAACGGGATCGAGAACTGCACGTTCCTCCCCGGCGAGGTCCGTCACGTCCTGCCGACTTTGATGCGCGACGGCATTCGCGCCGACGTCGTCGTCGCCGACCCGCCGCGCGCGGGGTTCCATCCCAAGGCGCTCAATGCGCTGGCCACGCTCGGCCCGGCGCGGATCGTGTACGTCTCGTGCAATCCGTCGACGCTCGCGCGCGACGTCGGCGATCTGGTGCGCCAGGGGTATCGGCTCGAATGGGTCGAGCCCGTCGACATGTTTCCGCAGACACCGCACATCGAGGCCGTCGCCCGTCTTCGCCGGGCGCCATGAAGATCTTCCTGGCGCGTCGCCTGGCCCAGTCCCTGCTGGTCCTGCTGGGCGTCTCCTTCATCGTGTTCTTCATCCTCTATCTCACAGGCGATCCGGCGCTGGTGCTGCTGCCGCCTGATTCGTCCGAGGAGGACGTGCAGAAGTTCCGCGTGGCGATGGGCTTCAACGATCCGTTCATCGTTCAGTACGGCCGCTTCCTCTCGGGTGCGCTGCGCGGGAACTTTGGACAGTCCGTGCGCCACGGCGAGCCGGCGTTCAACCTGGTCGTCGAACGTATGCCCGCGACCTTCCAGCTGTCCGGCGCCGCGCTGCTGGTGGCGCTCTCCCTGGCGATCCCGGCCGGGATCGTCTCGGCCGTCAAGCGCAACAGCGTGCTCGACTACATCTCGACAGTGGTCGCGTTGCTCGGGCAGTCGATGCCGACGTTCTGGCTCGGGATCATGCTGATCCTCGTCTTCTCGGTCCAGTTCAACTTGCTGCCCTCCTCGGGCCGCGGCGGCCTCGAGCACCTCATCCTGCCGGCGATCACGCTCGGGCTGTTCACGACCGCGCGCATCACGCGCCTCACGCGCTCGGGCATGCTCGAGGTGCTGGGCCAGGACTACATCAGGACCGCGCGCGCCAAGGGCGTGAGCGGTCCACCGGTCGTGTGGAAGCACGCGCTCAAGAACGCGGCGATCCCGATCGTGACCATCGTGGGCATCGAGCTCGGCACCCTGCTCGGCGGCTCGGTCATCACCGAGACGATCTTCGCCTGGCCGGGCGTCGGACGTCTGTCCGTCCAGGCGATCTACAACCGTGACTACCCGGTCGTGCAGGCGGCGGTCTTCCTGCTGTCGACGACGTTCGTGCTCGTCAACCTGTTCGTCGACGTCGTCTACACGTATCTCGATCCGCGGATCCGGCTCAGGTGAGCGTTCCGATCAGCGCGCGCACCATGGAGCTGGCCCGCGAGCGCAGCCCGGCCCGGCGCGAATGGCTCCTGTTCATGCGTCGCCTCGCGCGTCGGCGGACGGCGCTCTTCGGTCTCGTGGTCGTGCTGGTCGTGGTCGTCGCTGCGCTGGGCGCGCCGTGGCTTTCGGCGTACGACCCGGTCGAGCAGGACATCACCAACCGTCTACGCGCACCGGGCTCGGTCGACGCGGCCGGCCGCACGCATCTGCTCGGCACCGATCACCTCGGCCGGGACATCCTGGCGCGCATGATCTTCGGCGCCCGCCCGGCGCTGATGGTCGGCTTCGCCGCGGTCGCGATCTCGGGCGTGCTCGGGATGGCCGTCGGGCTGGTCTCCGGCTACTTCGGCGGCCGGATCGACGACGTGTTCATGCGGCTGGCCGACATCCAGCTCGCGTTTCCCTTCATTCTGCTCGCGATCGCCGTGATCGGCGTGCTCGGGCCGAGCTTGCCGGTCATCATCGTGGTCATCGGCGTCTCCAGCTGGGTCGTGTACGCCCGCGTGGTGCGCGGCGCCGTTCTGTCCTTGCGGGAGCGCGAGTTCGTGCAGGCCGCCCACGCGCTCGGAAGCCGCGACGGCCGCGTTCTCGTGCGCCACATTCTCCCGAACGCGTTCACACCGTGGCTCGTGGTGGCGACGCTCGACATGGCGCGCGTGATCGTGATCGAGTCGGCCCTGTCGTTCCTGGGGCTCGGCGTCCAGCCGCCGACGCCGACCTGGGGCGGAATGCTCGCCGACGGTCGCGTCTACATCTCGACCGCTTGGTGGCTCGCGACTTTTCCGGGGCTCGCGATCTTGATCACTGTGTTGGGCATCAACCTCTTCGGTGACGGCTTGCGCGATACGCTCGATCCTCGCTTGAAGCTCTAGCTCTTCCCGGTCGGCGGCGGCGGTGGCGCGGTGGGGACGGGCCGGGGTAGGGGTGCCGCGACCACGCGGCACGCGTTCGCTGCTCCTGTGCGGCTGGGCTCCATCTTGGTGCTTCGCTTCCGTCGCCGCTTGGAGGGAACGGGTCGCGGTGACCCCTACCCCGACCCATCCCCACCGCGCCCCGCCGTCTTCGCGGATCGGTTTGAGCTGGCTTCTAGCGAGGATTGGGCGCCGCGCATGCTTAGAGCGGCGCATTTTGTGCGCGTGGCGGGTGTAGGTCGCGCTCCGCGGGCTTGTGCCCTGGGCCGGTTGACGCAATCGCCCGCTGACCCGGTTACGCGGCTTGGGGTTGGCTCAGGCTGCTCGTCGCTTCGGTTGTGCGCGCGTTGGGTTTAGGCGGCGCTGGTCGGTTTGTTCGCGCTGCGGTCACGCGTGTCGGATTTCTTCGGTTGCTGGTTGACGCGCTGTGGTTGTTGGCGCTGGGTGGGATAGGCGGAACGGAAGTAGAGGCGGCGGGCGAGGAGGAGGAGCGCGGCGAGGGGGGCGGTGAGCCAGAGGGTGCCAGAAGGGACACCGGTGAGGGTGTTGAGGGTCAGGAAGGCGGCGCCGCCGAGCAGGGCTATCCATAGGAGGGTGGTGGTGAGGCGGTCGATTGCGGTGCGCCAGCCGAGAATTGCTACGGTGACCACGAGCATGGCGCCGAGGGAGTCGGTGGCGACGTCGATTGCGCTGGCGGTGCGGCTGGGGACGAACGATTGGCGGATCTCGTCGATCACGCCCCAGGCGACGCTGAATGTGAATGCGATCGCCGCCGCGCCGCGCGGGGTCGCGCCCCGGCCTCGCCCGAGCGCGCGGTACCACAGGGCCGTCAGGATCGCGTATTCCGCGATATGCCCCGCCTTGCGCAGGAGCCAGTGCAGCCCGTCGAGCTGAGCGTTGGTCACCCACGGAGCCAGCAGCCGTAGCAACGGCAGGATCCAGCCGCCCGTGTGCTCACCGCTGCCGACGTCGGATGAGAACGTGATGATCGCGGCCATCCAGACGACCAGCGGCAGCCAGTACTTGAGGGGCACGGCGCCATGATACAAACACGGCGGCGCACAATCGCCGTGCTACAGTGGCCGCGATGCTCGGCGGGATCCTCGACGATCTGCTGACTTCTCCGTCGACTGGCCCGTGCATTACGGCGACCCGTCATTTTCCTGCGCGGGCCCCCGTCCTGGTTCCGTTTCCGGCCTCGCTCGACCCGCAGATCGGAGACGCGCTGCGGGCGCGCGGTATCAATGAGCTCTACTCGCATCAGGCGCACGCGTGGGATCTGATCGCCAAGGGGCAGCACGTGGTCGTCGTCACGCCGACCGCGTCGGGCAAGACGCTCTGCTACAACCTGCCCGCGCTCCAGGCGCTCGTGCACCAGCCGGACGCGCGGATCCTGTACCTCTTTCCCACCAAGGCGCTCGCCCAGGATCAGCTGGCCGAGCTGGAAGAGCTCGCCCGGCAGCTGCCCGAGATGCGGATGTTCACCTACGACGGCGACACGCCGCAGGACGCGCGGCGTGCGGTGCGGGCGCGGGCGAATCTCGTGCTCACCAACCCGGACATGCTGCACTCCGGGATCCTCCCGCACCACACGAAGTGGGCCACGTTGTTCCAGAACCTGCGCTACGTGGTGATCGACGAGCTGCACGCGTACCGCGGCGTCTTCGGCTCGCATCTGGCGAACGTCCTGCGGCGCCTGCGTCGCATCTGCCGGCACTACGGATCGGCGCCGCAGTTCATCATGGCCTCGGCGACGATCGCGAACCCGGGTGAGCTGGCCAGCCGGCTCATCGGCGAGCCGGTCGAGGAGATCACCGAGAGCGGCGCGCCGACCGGCGACAAGGTGTTCGTCTGCTACAACCCGCCCGTCGTCAACCAGGAGCTCGGCATCCGCGCGCCCTACCTCGGCGAGGCGGCGAAATTCGCGATCCGATTCCTCAAGGAGAAGATCGCGACGATCGTGTTCGCCCAGAGCCGCCTGGCTACCGAGGTGCTGCTGACGTCGATCAAGAGCGGCGTGGCCGACAAGACCGGCGACAGCGGCATCGTGCGCGGCTATCGCGGGGGCTATCTGCCGATGCGTCGCCGGGCGGTGGAGAAGGGGTTGCGCGAGGGCGAGGTGCTCGGCGTCGTCTCGACCAACGCGCTCGAGCTCGGCGTCGACATCGGCCATCTCGACGTCGCGGTGCTCGCGGGCTACCCGGGCGGCATCGCGTCGCTCTGGCAGCAGGCCGGACGCGCCGGCCGGCGCAGCGGCAGCTCGGTCGCGCTGCTCGTCGCGACCAGCGCGCCGCTCGACCAGTTCATGGTGACGCACCCGGAATATCTCTTCGGAACGCCGCCCGAGCACGCGCGCGTGAATCCGAACAATCCGTTCATCCTGGTGAACCATCTCAAGTGCGCGGCGTTCGAGCTGCCGATCGCCGAGGACGAGCGGTTTGGCGAGCTCGACGTGCGGCGTCTGCTGGCGGCGCTCGACGACGAGGGCGTCCTGCATCACGCCGGGCGTCACTGGCACTGGGCGTCCGAGACCTACCCGGCCGATCACATCTCGCTGCGCACGGTCACGACCGACAACTTCCTCGTGATCGACACGACGGCGCGCGACGAGAAGCAGACGAAGCGGCGGCAGATCATCGCCGAGGTCGACTGGGGCAGCGCGTTCGCGACGATCTATCCCAAGGCGATCTATCTCGTCGAGAGCGAGCCCTACGAGGTCCAGGAGCTCCACTTCCGCGAGGACGAAGAGAAGGTCGCCTACGTCAAGCGCGTCGCCGTCGACTACTTCACCGACGCGATCAGCGCCAAGGGCGTCTGGATCCTGCAGCGCCTCGCCGAGGCTCCGCCGGCCCCGTACCTCGCCGAGCAGGGCGAGGTGCTGGTGGCCGAGAAGGTGGTCGGGTTCAAGAAGATCAAGATGGGGACGCTCGAGAACGTCGGCTCGGGCGAGGTCGAGCTGCCCCAGCAGGAGATGCAGACGACGGCCGCGTGGATCACCGTCGCGCCCGAGACCCTGGCGCGGGTCAGCCCGTCGCGCGAAGAGCTGATCGACGGGCTGCGCGCGGTCACGTACCTCCTGCATCACCTGGCGCCGATCTTCCTGCTGTGCGATATCCGCGATCTCGGGTCGTGGCTCGGCGACACGACGCCGGCAACCAGCGGCGCCGTCGCGACGCGCGAGTCGACCAAGCGGCGCTTGATGGACGCCGCGCAGTTCAATCCGACGATCTATCTCTACGACTCGCACGCCGGCGGCATCGGCCTGGCCGAGCACGTGTTCGAGATCATTCCCGATCTCCTGCGCCGAGGGCTCGAGACGCTCGAGACGTGCGCCTGTCGCGACGGCTGTCCCTCGTGCGTCGGACCCGTGAACGAAGTGGGTCGTAGGGCCAAGAGCACGGCGCGGGCGCTCCTGTCCGCGCTGACCGACTGAGGCCGCGTGTCCGCTCACTCGCTCGACGATCTGCGACGTGTCATCCGGCGCATCGAGACACGGCGCCCCAAGCGTCCCGCCGCGCAGCCGATCGAAGAGGTGCTGGGCGGCGAGCTCGTCGACACCGGTGAGGGGCAGCTGCTCGTGGTCCGCCGCGAGTTCCCGCTCTCGCACCGGCACGGGCGTCAGCCGCTCGGCGCGGTGCTCGACGCGCCGCTCGATCTGCTGAGCGCGGTGGCCCGCGCCGAGCAGCCCCTCGTGGACGCGCGACGACTGCTCTTCCTCGACGCGGAGACGACCGGCCTCGCCGGCGGCACCGGGACGTACGCGTTCCTGGTCGGCGCCGCCTGGCTCGAAGACGATCGTCTGGTGCTGGTCCAGCACTTCATGCGCGATTTCGACGAAGAACCGGCCCTGCTGGCGGCGCTGCGCCCGCTCCTCGAGCGGGCGAGCGGCCTGGTGACCTTCAACGGGTCGACCTTCGATCTTCCGCTGCTCGAGACGCGCTTCATCATGACCCGCCGGCGCTGGCCGACGAGCCTGCCGCATCTCGATCTGCTGCGCCCGGCGCGCCGCGTGTGGAATGCGCACCTGGTCGATTGCCGTCTGGCGACCATCGAGCGCGAAGTGGTCGGCGTCGTGCGTGAGGACGACATCGCCGGCGCCTTGATCCCGACGCTCTACTTCGATTTTCTCCGCTCGCGCCGGGCGGGACCGCTCGGCCGCGTACTCGCCCACAATCGGGACGACGTCCTCACCCTGGTCGGGCTCCTCGGCTGGTTCGGCAGGGCGCTGACGACTCGCGAGGAGCTGACGGCCGGCGAGCTCGGCGGACTCGGGCGGCTCTGGGAACCGGTCGACGTCGACCGCGCGCTCGAGTGCTACCGCGCCGCGCTGGCGGCGGGCCTCTCGGGCGGGCCCGCGCAGGTCGTACGTCTGCAGCTGGCGCGGTGGGAGAAGCGCTTTGCGCGTTGGGACGCGGCGTGCTCGTTGTGGGAGGAGGCAGCGCGCGACGTGGGGTTCGACCCGCGTCCGTGGGAGGAGCTGGCCAAGTTCCACGAGCACCGCCGTCGCGACTTCGTCGCCGCCCGGTCGTTCGTGCAGGGTGCCTTGAGTCTGGCCGAGGCGACCGGCGCGCCCGTCAGAACGGTCGACGCATTTACGCATCGACTTGGACGCCTGGAGCGCCGCCTGAACGTCTCCGCCGACGGCGCTCCGAAGCGAGCGCGGGCGGACTCGAGCGGTGCTGCGCCGCGCGACATCCAGTTGGCGTGAGCCGGGCGCGGGTCCGCGCCTTCACGCTTGGTGACCGGCCCGATCTCGCGGCCCGCGTCCATCGGCTCGTCGCCTCAGTGTGGCCGCCCGAGATGGAGTACATCCACCACGATCCGGTGTGCGGGCGTCTGTGGGGCACGCTCTATCGCGAGTTCGCCGACTTCCAACCGGTGCTGTGCGACGGCCGGGGCGGGGTGGTCGCGGCCGGCTTCACGATTCCCCTGCGATGGAGCGGCCGGCTACGCGATCTGCCATCCGGCGTGGACGGTGCGCTCGAGCGCGGCACGCGCGGCCGGGCGCGGCGCCGACCACCGACGACCCTGTCCGCGCTTCTGGCCGCGGTGGCGCCCGACCGGCAGCGGCGCGGGCTCAGCGCGCGCGTGATCCGCGCGATGCGATCGATCGCCGCGCGGCACGGCCTGCGCGAGCTGATCGCGCCGGTTCGCCCCACGCTCAAGCACCGATATCCGCTGATGTCGATGCGCCGGTACGTCCGATGGACGCGGGCCGACGGCGCGCCGTTCGATCCCTGGCTGCGCTTGCACTGGCGGCTGGGTGCGAGGGTGCTCCGGGTCGCGCCGCGCTCGATGGTGATCACGGGCACCGTCGCCGAGTGGGAGGCGTGGACGACCATGAGATTCCCGCAGAGCGGCCGGTACACGGTGCCCGGCGCGCTGGCGCCGATCACGATCGACCGCCGCAGAAACGTCGGGCGCTACGTCGAGCCCAACGTCTGGATGCGCCACCCGGTCAGGGCGCGGGAAACGTGACGACGTGAAGCACGTGGGCTCGCGGGCGCACGCGGAGCCCGATCGGAAACGTGGCCGACGACGGCTGCGACGAATGCACGCGGTGGCCCGAGGGTAACCCCAGGCAGTACAGCGTCTCGGACCCGCGGAAGTAGCGTCGGACGATCACGGCCTCGCCGGTGTCGTCGGGCACGAACGTGACGTCGTCCGGCCTGATCATCACGCGCACGTGCTCGCCCTGAGCACGCCCATTGACGCCGCCGAAGAGCCCGATCTCGGTGGCGACGCCCTCGGCGGTCACCACACCGGGCAAGAAATCCGCGGCGCCCACGAACTCGGCGACGAACGGCGTCGAGGGATTGTGATAGATCGTCTCCGGAGGTCCGAGCTGCACGAGGCGCCCCCGGTCGAGGACGCCGACCTGGTCGGCGATCGTGAACGCCTCCTCCTGGTCGTGTGTGACGAAGATCGCGGTGGTGCCGGTGGCGCGCAGGATCTTCTCGACCTCGTCCCGCATCTGCGAGCGCAGGTCGGTGTCGAGGTTCGAGAACGGCTCGTCGAGCAAGATCAATGTCGGCGCCGGCGCCAGCGCGCGGGCGACCGCCACGCGCTGCTGCTGACCGCCCGACAGCTCGTGAGGATAGCGGTCGACGAATTCGGTGAGACCGACGAGCCCGAGCACCTGCGCGACGCGCGCGCGCCGATCGCTTCGGCTGGCACGCTCGAGCCCGAATCCGACGTTCTGGCCCACCGTGAGGTGGGGGAAGAGCGCGTAGTCCTGGAAGACCACGCCGACGCCTCGCTTCTCGGGCGCCACGTTGATGCCGCGCGACGCATCCGCCACCGTCTGGCCGGCGATCGCGATGCGCCCGTGATCGGGCGTCTCGAAGCCGGCGATCAGTCGCAGGGTCGTGGTCTTGCCGCACCCCGAGGGCCCGAGCAGGGCCAGGACGCTGCCGCGCTCGAGCGTGAACGACAGCCGATCGGTCGCCGGCGGTCGGTCGCCCACGAAGCGCTTGGTGACCTGATCGAGCTGGAGGAGCGTCACGACACCGGCGTCAGCGGGGGCTTGCCGTCGAGGACGGCCAGGCAGTTGCGCACCGCGAGCGTGGCCATCGACAGGCGCGTGTCGAACGAGGCGCTCGCGATGTGCGGCGAGAGCACGACGTTCTTCAGGGGCGGGAGACCCGGGTGGACCTTCGGCTCCTCCTCGAAGACGTCCAGGCCGGCCGCCGCGATCCAGCCCTCCTTGAGCGCCCGCACGAGGGCGGCCTCGTCCACGACCGGGCCGCGCGAGGCGTTCACGAGCACCGCGGACTTCTTCATGAGCTTGAGCGTGCGCTCGTTCATGAGGTGTCGAGTCTCGGGCAAGAGCGGCGTGTGGAGGCTCACGAAGTCGGCCTGCGCCAGCAGCGGCTCCAGCTCTGTCTTGGTGGCGCGGAGCTCACGCTCGACGGCGCTGTCGGCGCGGACGGCGTCCTGATAGAGCACTTTCATGTTGAAGCCGAGCGCCCGGCGCGCCACGGCTCGGCCGATGCGCCCGAAGCCGACGACGCCGAGGGTCTTGCCGAACACGTCTGCACCCCAGAGCAAATCCCATTGCCAGCGCTGCCACTGACCGGATCGTGCGAACTGATCGGCTTCGACCACGCGGCGCGCGGCCGCCATGAGCAGTGCCCAGGCGAAGTCCGCCGTGGTCTCGGTGAGGACGTCGGGGGTGTTGGTGACGACCACCCCGCGACGACGGGCCGCGGCGACGTCGATGTTGTTGTAACCGACGGCGACGTTGGCGACGATCTTCACCGTGGGGGCGGCCGCCAGCACCTCCTCGTCGACCATGCTGACGATGTGGCAGATGAGGCCGTCCTTGCCCCGGAGACGCGCGATCAGGTCCGCCTTCGAGAGCGCCAACAGTGTGTCGTTGTAGTCGACCGCGATCTCCTTGGGTATCACCCCCAGCGCTTCCGCCGGTAAACTATTGGAAATCAGTAGGCTTTTCGCCATCGCCCGTTCCCTTTCGATTTTGCCCCTTGCTGCCGACCTACTTCGCCCGTATATTTAGCACTCGTCAAAACTGAGTGCTAACGCGCAACACGTAATGCAGACAGCCACTCTTACCGCCCGCAGAGGCTAGCGCAACATCACCAAAGCACCAAGGAGGCAGAGAAACCATGAAGATTCGTCCGCTGCATGACCGCATCCTCGTCGAGCGGCTCGAGGAGCAGGAGGTCCGTAAGGGCGGGATCATCATCCCGGACACGGCCAAGGAAAAGCCGCAAGAGGGCAAGGTCATCGCCGCCGGGGCCGGCAAGGTCGGCGACGACGGCAAGAAGATCCCCCTCGACGTGAAGGCCGGCGACAAGATCCTGTTCGGGAAGTATTCGGGCTCCGAGGTCAAGATCGACGACAAGGAATATCTCATCCTGCGCGAGGAAGACGTCCTCGCCATTCTCGAGTAAGGAGGAACGCGATCCATGCCGAAGCAGCTCAAGTTCGACGAGGATGCCCGGAGCGCACTGCTCAGGGGCGTCAACATCATGGCCGAGGCGGTGAAGGCGACCCTCGGACCTAAGGGCCGTAACGTCGTCATCGACAAGAAGTTCGGCAGCCCGACGATCACCAAGGACGGCGTGAGCGTCGCCAAGGAGATCGAGCTGAAGGATCCCTACGAGGACATGGGCGCGCAGATGCTGAAGGAAGTCGCGTCCAAGACCTCGGACATCGCCGGTGACGGCACGACCACCGCGACCGTGCTGGCCCAGGCGATCTTCCGCGAGGGTCTCAAGAACGTGACCGCCGGCGCCAATCCGATGGGCCTCAAGCGGGGCATCGAGGCGGCAGTCGAGGCGGTGACGGATGAGCTGAAGAAGCTCTCCAAGTCGACCAAGGACAAGAAGGAGATCGCCCAGGTCGCGACGATCGCGTCGAACAACGACAAGACGATCGGCAGTCTGATCGCCGAGGCGATGGAGAAGGTCGGCAAGGACGGCGTGATCACGGTCGAGGAGTCGAAGTCGGCCGACACGGTCCTGGACGTGGTCGAGGGCATGCAGTTCGACCGCGGCTACCTCTCGCCCTACTTCGTCACCGACCCGGAGCGCATGGAAGTGGCGCTCGAGGACGCGCTGGTCCTGATCCACGAGAAGAAGATCAGCGTGATGAAGGACATGCTGCCGCTGCTGGAGCAGGTGGCGCGGTCCGGCAAGCCGTTCCTGATCATTGCGGAGGACATCGAGGGTGAGGCGCTGGCCACGCTCGTGGTCAACAAGCTCCGCGGAACCCTGCACACCTGTGCTGTAAAGGCGCCGGGCTTCGGCGATCGCCGCAAGGCCATGCTCGAAGACATCGCGACCCTGACCGGCGGCAAGGCGATCACCGAGGATCTCGGGATCAAGCTCGAGAACATCAAGCTCGAGGATCTCGGCCGCGCCAAGAAGATCGTCGTCGACAAGGACAACACGACCATCGTCGAGGGCGCCGGCAAGGCCAAGGAGATCGAGGGCCGCATCAAGCAGATCCGGGCCCAGATCGAGGAGACGACCTCGGACTACGACCGCGAGAAGCTGCAGGAGCGGCTGGCGAAGCTGGCCGGCGGCGTGGCGGTCATCAAGGTCGGCGCGGCCACCGAGACCGCGATGAAGGAGAAGAAGGCTCGGGTCGAGGACGCGCTGAACGCGACCCGCGCGGCCGTCGAGGAAGGCATCGTGCCGGGCGGCGGCGTCGCGCTGCTGCGGGCGTCGAAGGCCGTCGACCGCGTGAAGGCCGAGGGCGACGAGAAGGTGGGCGCCATGATCGTGAAGCGGGCGCTCGAGGAGCCGATTCGCCAGATCGTCGAGAACGCCGGCCTGGAAGGCAGCGTGATCGTCGAGAAGATCAAGAGCGAGACCGTGCCGAACCGTGGCTACGACGCGGACAGCATGGAGTACGTCGACATGGTGCAGGCGGGCATCATCGACCCGACGAAGGTCGAGCGGGTGGCGCTGCAGAACGCGGCGTCGATCGCCTCGCTGCTGCTGACGACCGAGGCTCTCATCACGGACATCCCGGAGGACAAGCCGGCGGCTGCTCCGCCGATGCCGCACGGAGACATGTACTAAAGGCAACTCGGAGGGGGGCTAACGCCCCCCTTCCGACGGGCAGAGCGGGCCTCGCGGCCCGCTCTTGCCCTGCCTCCCCCCTTCGATTGCGCCGGCTAAGCCGGCGCTCGAAACCGCAGCAGGAGTTCGTCGCGTTGCGCAAGTCGCGGTGACGGTTCGGGCTGGAAGTGGGCGCGGGGCGTAGGTTTTTGTGGGCATTGACCTTGCGCCCTGAATGGATGTTTGCTACCGTTAGGCGCTTGACTCGGGTCGTTCGACTCGAGCGAAGGAGGTGAGTAAGAACTGCGACCGTACGAAGTCCTCGTGATCGTTGATCCGCGACCGACCGATGAAGAGGTCGCCGCGCTGCTCGAACAGCTCGGTGAGCAATTCAAGACGCTCGGCGCCGACGTGGCCAAAGTCGACAACTGGGGGAAGCGCCGGCTCGCGTACGACATTCGCAAGCAACGCGAAGGGACGTACGCGATCTTCGATGTTTCTGCCGAGCCCGCCATGGTGAAGGAATTCGAGCGCCAGGTGCGTCTGAACGAGAACGTGCTGCGTTTCGTCAGCACGCGGGTTCCGATCCGCAAGAAGGCTCGGCCGGCCAAAACTCAGGAAGCAGCAGTAGTCGAGGAGGTCAGTTGATGGCGAGCCTCAACAAGGTATTCCTGATCGGCAACCTGACCAAGCCCCCGGAGCTGCGATACACGCCCAGCGGAACCGCCGTCGCCGACTTACGGTTGGCGGTGAATCGGAACTACACGACCCAGGGCGGCGAGAAGCGCGAAGAAACCTGCTTCCTCACCGTCGTGGTGTGGGGCAAGCAGGCCGAGAGCTGCGGCGAGTACCTCGACAAGGGCAGTCCTATCCTCGTCGAGGGGCGGCTGCAGACTCGCGAGTGGGAAGCGAAGGACGGCGGTAAGCGGACCGTCATCGAGGTCGTCGCCGAGCGCGTCCAGTTCATGGGCCGCGGCCGCGCGACAGCTCCGGCGACCGTGCCGGCGTCGGCCGAGCCATTCGCCGAGGACGGCGGCGGCTCCGGCAACGACGATGTTCCGTTCTAAGGTTTAGAAAAAGGAGCGAGCCATTCCCCCGACATCCCAGAAGCCCGTCAAGCGCCGGCGGTTCGGCCGGCGGAAGATCTGCAAGTTCTGCGCTGACAAAGTCGACCTCGTCGACTACAAGGACGTGCGCCGGCTCCGCAGCTTCGTGAGCGAGCGCGGCAAGATCATTCCCCGTCGTATCTCGGGCAGCTGCGCGCGGCACCAGCGGCAGCTGACGCACGCGATCAAGCGCGCGCGCACGGTGGCCCTGCTGCCGTACCTGGCGGCGGACTAGGACACGCGATGAAGGTCATTCTGCTGGACGACGTCAGCAAGGTCGGCCGCCGCGGCGAGGTTCGCGACGTGTCCGACGGCTATGCGCGGAATTTCCTGATTCCCAAGAAGCTGGCGCTCTCCGCGACCGCCGGCAACCTCAAGAACCTGGAGCACATCAAGCGACAGCAGGACGCGAAGGCCGACCGGCTCAAGGCCGACGCCGAGTCGCTGCGCGCGAAGATCGAAGCGCTCGTCTACGAGGAGCGGCGGCAGGCTTCCGAGGAAGGCAAGCTCTTCGGCTCCGTCACCCCGCAGGACATCGCGGACTTCCTCGGGACGCGCGGCGTCCCCATGGATCGCCGCCGCATCACGCTCGACGAGCCCATCAAGGCGCTCGGCGAGCACTCGGTCTCGATGCGGCTGCATCCGGAGGTGGTCGCTCAGCTCCGAGTCAACGTCGTCCGCGAATAGTCGATTGACCGCATAGAGCGGCGGGGCATCTCGCGCGACCCCCGAATTCTCGAGGGTCGCGTTTTTTTATTCACTCGCCGTCCACGCACGATCCACTGATTCCGAACACATATCCACTGAGTGTCCACGGATTAGTCCACTGTCTTGCTGCTCCGACGAAATTTTATTGACGGACGACCACGCTCCGTTAGGATGCCTGCGATGGTCTGCGGTGACTTCCGTCGATGAGTCGTCTCGAAGTCCCCGCGCGAATCCCACCGCACAACCTGGACGCCGAGCGCGCCGTGCTGGGCGCGATCCTCCTCGAAGGCCGCGAAACGCTGCCGCGGGTGATCGAGCTCCTCAAGCCCTCGGATTTCTACACCGAAGCGCACCGTCTCATCTATCAGGCCATGCTGTCGCTCTTCAACCACAGCGAGCCTGTCGACGTCCTGACGCTGACCGAAGAGCTGCGCCGCAGCGACCAGATCGAGCTCGTTGGCGGACCCGCCGCGCTGGCGCTCCTGGTCGAGCAGGGATCGATCTCCGCGTATCTCAATTCGTACGCGTCGATCGTGCGCGACATGGCGGTGCTCCGCGAGCTGATCCAGACCTCGAGCCACATCATCGCCCAGGCGTTCGAGGCCAAGGAAGACGTGCAGACCCTGGTCGACGACGCCGAGCGCCGGATCTTCAGCCTCGCCGAGCGTCGCCTCGAGGGCAGCGCGCTGCCGATCGGCAAGATTCTCCGCAACACGTTCGAATACATCGAGCGCCTGTACGAGCGGAAGGAGCACGTCACCGGCGTCGCGACCGGCTTCGAGAAGCTCGATCTCGAGACGTCGGGCTTTCAGCCCTCGGACTTCATCATCATCGCCGGACGCCCGAGTATGGGGAAGGCCCAGCCGCTCGACGCGAAGGTGAAGACGACGACCGGATGGACGCGCATGCGCGATCTGCGCCTCGGCGACGAGCTGGCGTCGATCGACGGCCGTCGCTCGCTCGTGAGCGGAATCTTCCCACAAGGCGTCCAGCCCGTGTACCGCGTGACGTTCTCAGACGGGCGTTCGACGACCTGTACCGGCGAGCACCTCTGGCGCGTCCACTATCGCGGCTGGCCCGAGCCGCGGGTGCTCGAGACCGACCAGGTCGCGGCGCTGCTGCGCCGTACGCGCTATCGGCATCGGCTGTGGATCGACGCGCCGAGCGGAGAATTCGGCCTGTCGCAGACGCTGCCGGTCGACCCGTATGTGCTCGGCGCTCTGCTCGGCGACGGCACGTTGTCGGGCAGCAGCTTGAGATTCTCCAGCGCACAGAGCGAGATGGTGGAGCGGCTCCTGGCACGCGCCGCCCCGACGTTCGTGCTGCGTGCCGCGGGAGGCTACGACTGGCGCATCGTCCAGGCAGAAGGCGCGCATCGCGCCGGTGTCGCCGGCGTGACGCCAAACGGGCTGATGGACGCGCTCAGGGGTCTGGGCCTGTGGGGCAAGCGCGCCGAGACGAAGTTCATCCCCGATGTCTATCTGAACGCGTCTCGAGCCGATCGCGTGGAGCTTCTGCGCGGCCTGTTGGACACGGATGGGTGGGTCGAGCGCTGGGGCAGCATGCCGTTCACTTCGACCAGCGAGCGGCTGGCACGGCAGGTCGCCGAGCTCGTGCGCTCGCTTGGTGGCTGGTGTTCCGTGCGAAGCCGTGGCACCACGTACACCTCACGCGGCCCCAAGAAAGTCGGCCGGACGGCGTTCGTGTGCAACATCCATCATCCGGATCCCAAGGCGTTGTTCCATCTCTCCGCGAAGCGCGATCGTGCGCTTGCAGCGCCTCGGCGACGCTGGCGGCCGGTGTTCGAGACGATCGAGCCCGCCGGAGCCGCGGAGACGCAGTGCATCGCGGTCACGCACCCGTCGCGGCTCTACGTCACCGACGACTACGTCGTGACGCACAACACGGCGTTCGCGCTGAACGTCGCGCAGCACGTCGGGATCGCGCTACACGGCAAGGTCCTCGTGCTGAGCCTCGAGATGTCGTCGCAACAGATCGTGCAGCGCATGCTCTGCTCCGAGGCCAAGGTGGATTCGCAGTCGGTGCGAACCGGCTACCTGACGTCGTCGGACTGGCACCGGCTCACCGCGGCGGCGGGCCGGCTCTCGGAAGCATCGATCTTCATCGACGATAGCCCCGGTCTCACCGTGCTCGAGGCGCGGGCCAAGGCGCGCCGGATGAAGGCCGAGCACGGGCTCGATCTGCTCGTCATCGACTATCTGCAGCTCATGCGCGGCCGCGCGTCGATGGAGAGCCGCCAGCAGGAGATCTCGGAGATCTCGCGCTCGCTCAAGGCGCTCGCGAAGGAGCTGAACGTCCCGGTCGTCGCGCTCTCCCAGCTCTCACGCGCGGTCGAGGCGCGCCAGGCGCGCGACTTCAAGCCGCAGCTCTCGGATCTTCGCGAATGCGTGACGGGCGACACGCTCGTGCTCCTGTCCGACGGCCGGCGTGTCCCTGTCCGGGATCTGATCGAGACCGCGCCCGAAGTGTTGGCTGTTTCGTCGGCCGGCAGGATCGTGCGGGCGAAGACTGATCGGATCTGGGCGGTCGGCACCCGGCCGGTCTTTTCTGTGCGGCTCGCGGGCGGGCGCACCATCAAGGCAACGGCAGAGCACCGACTTCTCTCGGGGCGGGGCTGGATCACGGTGGCGCAGCTGCGGCTCAGTGATTGTCTCGCGCTCGCCGAGCCGATCGCGTCCGAGTGTTGGCCGGACTACGACGCCACGATTCACGCCGAGCAGCCGGACGACGTCGAGCTGCGCGCCGCCGCATCGAGCGATCTGTTCTGGGACCGGATTGTGAGCATCGAGCCGGCCGGCGAGGAGGAGGTATACGACCTCACGGTGCCGGGACCGGCGTCGTGGCTGGCCGACGGAATCGTCAGCCACAACTCGGGAGCGCTCGAGCAGGACGCTGACGTCATCTTGTTCCTGTACCGCCAGTCGCAGTACAAGGAAGACCTGCCGCCAGACGAGCGAAACATCGCCGAGGTCATCATCGGCAAGCAGCGCAACGGCCCGGTCGGCACGGTCAAGGTCGTTTTCCTGCCGCAATACGCGCGGTTCGAGAATGTCGCGGATCAGCACCGCCAGCCGCAGCCGTTTTAGCTCTTGAGAACGGCTCGTCGTATGATGACTCAGTGCGTCTGAGTCGGCTCAAGCGTCTGTTCGTCGGGAGCCCACTTCCGACCGCGCAGTCGCGCCACGAACGGCTGGCCAAGTCGACGGCGCTCGCGGTCTTCGCCTCCGACGCGTTGTCTTCGGTTGCGTATGCCACCGAGGAAATCCTGCTGGTGCTGGTGCTGGCGGGGACGGCGGCGCTCAGCTACTCGCTGCCGATCGCGATCGCGATCTCGATCCTCATCGCCATCGTCGTCTCGTCGTACCGGCAGACGATCCGCGCGTACCCCCAGGGCGGCGGCGCCTACATCGTCAGCAAGGACAACCTGGGCGTGCCGGCGGGACTGGTGGCCGGCGCCGCGCTCCTGATCGACTACGTCTTGACCGTCGCCGTGAGTGTCGCGGCCGGGATCGCCGCCCTCACCTCCGCCGTCCCGGCGCTGTTCCCATATCGGCCGTGGCTCTGCGTCGTTGCGGTCGTCGGCATCGCGGTCGCGAACCTGCGCGGCATCCGCGAGTCGGGCAAGATCTTCGCGGCGCCGACCTATCTCTTCATCGGCAGTCTCACCGTGCTGATCGTGTACGGCGGAATCGGCGCGGTATTCGATTTTCTGCCCGAGGCCCCCTATCAGCGGCATCCGCCGGGCCTGGAGGGCGTTGGGCTCCTCCTGTTCCTCCGCGCGTTCGCGTCGGGCTGTACGGCGCTCACCGGGGTCGAGGCCGTCTCCGACGGCGTGCCCGCGTTCAAGCCGCCGGAAGCGAACAACGCGCGGATCGTGCTGACGGTGCTCGGGGTGATCCTGATCGCGTTGTTCCTCGGCATCACGTTCCTGACGTACGACTTCGGGATCGCGCCCCGGCCCGAGGAGACCGTCGTCTCGCAGCTCGCGCGCCACGTCTTCGGCGGCGGGGCGATGTATTTCGAGATCCAGGCGGTCACGATGATGATCCTGCTGCTGGCCGCCAACACCTCCTTTGCCGACTTCCCGCGCCTGTCGTTCTTCCTGGCGCGCGATCGGTTCATCCCGCGCCAGTTCGCGACGCAGGGCGACCGGCTCGTGTTCTCGAACGGCATCCTGATCCTGAGCGGGCTCGCCGCGCTGCTGCTCGTGATCTTCGGCGGCGACACCCACAAACTGATCCCGCTCTACGCGGTCGGCGTCTTCCTCTCGTTCACACTCTCGCAGGCGAGCATGGTGCGGCGGTGGCTCCGGCTGAAGGAGGCGGGCTGGCGGTGGCGCTGGTGGCTGAACGCGGTCGGCGCGCTGGTGACCGGCCTGGTGATGCTCACGATCGCCGCCACCAAGTTCACGCACGGCGCGTGGATCGTGGTGCTGCTGATCCCCACGCTCGTCGTCATCTTCGCGATGGTGCACCGCCACTACGAGGAAGTCGCCGAGCAGCTGTCGCTCGACGCCTTCTCGCCGCCGCCGCCGATGACGAACACGGTCCTCGTCCTGGTGGGCGACATCCATCGCGGGGTCATCAAGGCGATCCAGTACGCGCAGACGCTCTCGCCCAACGCGAAGGCGGTCTTCGTCGAGACCGATCCCGAGCGCACGCGCCGGCTCGAGGAGAAGTGGGGCAAATACGGGATGGGCGTGCCGCTGATCGTGCTGACGTCACCCTATCGATCGCTGCTGGGGCCGCTGACGAAGTACGTCGACCACCTGCAGAACCAGGGCGAGAACCACGTGGTCACGATCGTCCTGCCCGAGTTCATCCCCGCCCGGTGGTGGCAGCTCGGCCTGCACAACCAGACGGCCTTCCTGATCAAGGGGGCGATGTTGTTCAGAAAGAACGTCATCGTCACCGACGTGCCCTACCACCTCGTGCACTGAGGCGCCGCCGGCCGCGCGCATCGGGCGGCTCCCCGGCTCGACCCGCCGGGGCGCACGCAACTCTCTGGTACACTCGAAAGCCGCGTGATCATTCGATGAAAATCGTTCTGGCTCCCGATGGCCCGCTGGACGTCCGCGGGACGCTCGCGCGCTACCACCTCTGGGGTGAGGATCCGACCAACCGGATCGCAGACGACGTCTTCCGTCGCGTGCTCCGGCACGCCGGACGTCTCATTCCCTACGAGGTCCGGTGGAGCGGGTCTGTGGACGACGCGCAGATCACGATCCGCCTTCCGGGCTCCGATGCCGCCGCGGGCGACGCTGCCGTCGCCGAGGTGCGACGTCTGCTCGGCCTCGATCTCGATCTCACCGCGTTCTATCGAATGGCGAAGGCCGACCCCGCGCTCGCCACCTTGATCGAGCCGCTCCACGGGCTGCGCCCCACGTTGTCGCCGACGCCGTTCGAGATGCTCGTGGGGTCGATCACCGCGCAGCAGGTGAACCTTTCGTTCGCGTTCGCTTGCCGCGCGCGGCTCGTGCGCCGCTTCGGGACGCCCGTGCGCGTCGGCCGCGAGACGGTGTGGGCGTTTCCCGAGCCCGCGCGGCTCGCCACGGTGCGCGTGCGTGAGCTGCGCGCGCTGAAGTACTCCACGCGCAAGGCGGAGTACATCCGCGACCTCGCGCGCGCGATCGTCTCCGGGGCCCTGGATCTGCAGGCAATCTGCGTCGCGGAATCGGCGCTGATCATCGAGCAGCTCACCGCGCTGCGCGGTCTCGGCCGCTGGACCGCGGACTGGTTCCTCGCGCGTTGCCTGGGGCGCGGCGACGTTTGCCCGGCCGGCGACCTCGCGGTCCGCAAGGCGTTCGATCACTACTACGGCCGCGGGCGCACGCTGAGCGAGCTGGCCATCCGCCGCCGCGCGCGCGGATGGGGCGAGCACCAGAACCTCGCGGTGCACTACCTCTTGGCCGGGATGCGCTTGCAGCGGCCGAGCATCGGCGGAGGAACGTGAAGAAGACCACCGGACTGAAGATCATCGGCCAGCCCGATCCGGGCGTGCCCAAGGACGTTCACCTGGTCGGACGGTACGCGCTCGGTGTGGACTGGGCCGACGGCCACGGATCGATCTATCCCTTCGAGCGGCTGCGGCTCGACTGCGCCTGCGGTCGGTGCAGCGCGCTCGAGGAGCTCGCCGCGGATATGACGTGGCCCGCCGAGATCAAACGGACCGACGCGGGCCTCCATGTCACGTGGGTCGATCAGCACGCGAGCCTCTATCCGTATCCCGACCTCCGCACGCTTTGCCGCTGCGCCGGCTGCACCGGCGGCCATTGATGCACGACGAGGCGCGCAAGCGCTGGGTCTTCGTCGGCATCATGCTGTCGATCTTTCTGGCGGCGATCGAATCGACCGTTGTCGCGACCGCGATGCCGACCGTCGTGGCGAGCCTCGGCGGGATTCGCATCTACTCGTGGGTCTTCTCCGGATTTCTCCTCACCCAGACGGTGACGATGCCGCTCTGGGGACGGTTCTCGGACCTCTACGGCCGGCGCCCGATCTACCTCGCTGGGCTCGCGACGTTCCTGGTCGGCTCGGCGCTGTCCGGCGCGTCCCAGAACATGGTGCAGCTGATCCTGTTCCGGATGGTGCAGGGGCTCGGCGCCGGCGCCCTGATGACGTTGGGCTATACGATCATCGGTGAGCTATATGGTCTCGAGCGCCGCGCGCGCATGCAGGGCTACATCTCGAGCGTGTGGGGGCTCGCCTCACTGATGGGGCCGTGGGCCGGGGGAGTGCTCACCGATCATGTGTCGTGGCGCTGGGTCTTCTACATCAACCTGCCGTTCGGCGTCGTCGCGATGGCGCTGATCGCTACGGCGCTGACCGTAGCGGCCAAGCCCGCTCGGCGCCCCGTCATGGACGGCGTCGGCGTGGGGCTCTTCGCGGCCGGCGTCTCGGCGCTCCTGCTCGGCATCGTCGAGGCCGGCCGCGTCGGATCCTGGTCGCGCGTTGACGTCGTCGGCCTGCTCGTCCTGGGCGTGCTCGTGCTCGTCGCGTTCGTCGTGGTCGAGCAGCGGGCGGTCGAGCCGATCGTGCCGCTCAGGTTGTTCAAGAACCGGATGGTCCTGGCCGCCGTCGTCACGCGGTTTCTCGCGGGCATGGCGATGTTCGGCGCGCTCTCCTTCGTGCCGCTGTTTCTCCAGTCGGTGACGGGCGCCAGTGCCACCGGCGCCGGCCTGGTGCTGACACCGTTCGTCCTCGGCTGGGTGGCGATGTCGGTGCTCAGCGCGCGGCTGGTTCTCCGCGTCGGGTATCGTACCGTCGTGGTGGCGGGGATGGCGAGCCTCACCGTGGCGTTCCTGCTCTTCCAGCGGTGGTCGGTCACGCTCACCTCCGGCAGCGCGATGTTCGACGTCTTGCTCGCCGGCATCGGGATGGGCATGGTGGTCGTCCCGATGCTGATCGCAGTTCAGAGCGTCGTCGCGCGGAGCGATCTCGGCGCCGCGACGTCGCTGACGCAGTTCTTCATGTCGATCGGCGGGGCGCTTGGGCTCTCGCTGATGGGCGCCGTGATGTCTCAGCGGCTCCACGCGGGGCTGCCGATGGTCGAGGCGCTGCATGGCGTATTCGTGGTCGGCTTCGGCGTCTGCGTGCTGGCGCTGGCGTCGTCGTTCATGGTGCCGTCCGGGCGCGCCCAGGACCTGGCCCGGAGCGAGCTGCGCGGCGAGCCGACGCGTGTGGGAGGATGAACCATGGCTGGTGATGCGCCGCTTCTCGAGCGGTTGGCCGAGCTGCCCGCAGTGCCCGCGGCGGCGGCCGTGGAGCTCCTCGAGCGGCTCGGGCAGCCCCAGACCGACCCGGTCATCGGCCCGCTCTTCGGCGTCGACGAGGACGGTGACGTCGGTGTGAGTCCGCTGGTTCCCGCGGTGCTCAAGCAGCTCAGCGAGCGCAAGGAGCTCACGTGCTACGCGGCGCTGATCGAGGGGCTGACCGGCATCTGGAACGCCGCGGTCCGCGCGGCGGTCGTGGCACGGCTGCGCGCCTCGGGCCTGCCGGCGGACGATCTCTTGCTGAAGCTCGGGGCGCTGTCGCCGACCCTGGGCTTCGCCGCCGAAAAGCCGGAGTGGGCGCGTGAGTGGCTGGCCGACCCATTCACGCAGGACGCGCTGCTCGTGCAGCAGTGTGTGGTGCGGATGCTGCTGGCGCTGCGCACGATGGCCGACGCGCGCGCCGCAGAGCTGTCGACGACGATTGGTTGACAACCGTTCGAGATCAGGAGAGTAGACATGGCCACGGTTCCAGAGAGCTATCGGGATCTGCTGACGAAGAAATCGTTCGCCCACGTCGCGACCGTCGGCGCGGACGGCGCGCCCCAGGTGACGCCCGTGTGGGTCGACTACGACGGCACGCACGTCCGGTTCAACACCGCACGCGGGCGGGTGAAGGACAAGAATCTTCAGCGCAATCCGAAGGTCGCGCTGTCGATCCAGGATCCCGACAACCCGTATCGGTATCTGCAGATCCGCGGTCGGGTCGTCGAGGTGACCGAGAAAGGCGCCGACGAGCACATCGACGCGCTGGCGAAGAAGTACACCGGCCGTGACAAGTACGCCAATCGCCGCCCCGGCGAGGTGCGCATCACCGTGAAGGTGCTGCCCGAGAAGATCCAGAGCATGGGTTGAGCCGGGAGCATCCAGTGATCCGATGATCCAGATCGAGGGCATCGCGAAGGGCTACGCGGGTCAGCAGATCCTTGCCGACCTGTCGTGGCGGATCCCTGATCGAGAGCGGATCGGGCTGGTCGGCCCCAACGGCGCCGGCAAGACGACGCTGTGCCGGCTGCTGGCCGGCGTCGAGGAGCCCGACGAGGGCCGTATCGTTCGGCCGCGCGAGACGACGGTTGGCTATCTGCCGCAGGAAGCCGCCGGCAACCCGGAGGGCTCGGTGCTCGGCGAGGTGCTCGGCGGCTTCGCCGACGTCTGGCAGGTCGAGCGCGAGATGGAGGACGTTGCCGCGCGCCTGGCCGCGGCGTCAGCCGCCGACAGCGACGCGCTGACGGCGCGGTACGGCGATCTGCAGCACCGTTTCGAGGCGCTCGGCGGTTACCGGCTCGAGACGGCAGCCAAGGCGATCCTGAGCGGGCTCGGCTTCCGGCCCGCCGACTTTACCCGGGCGCTCAGCGAATTCTCCGGCGGCTGGCGGATGCGCGCGATGCTCGCGCGTCTCTTGCTCCAGCGGCCGTCGCTCTTGCTGCTCGACGAGCCGACCAACCACCTCGATATCGAATCGCTCGAGTGGCTCGAGTCGTTCCTGGCCGACTACGAGGGCACGGTCGTGCTCGTGTCGCACGACCGCTATTTCTTGAATCGCATGGTCACCTCGATCGCGGAGCTGGCGCCCTCGGGGCTCACGGTCTACCCCGGCGACTACGACGAATACCTGGTCCAGCGCCAGGCGCGGCGCGAGCTGCTCGAGGCGCAGGCGCGTAACCAGGCCAAGCGTATCGCCGAGATCGAGCGCTTCATCGAGCGCTTCCGGTACCAGGCGACGAAGGCGCGGCAGGTGCAGAGCCGCGTGAAGATGCTGGGGCGCATCGATCGCATCGAGGTCGAGCGCGACGCGCGCGTGATCCGCTTCTCGTTTCCGCAGCCGCCGCGGACCGGCCGCCGCGTGGCGACGCTCCTGGGCGTCCACAAGGCGTACGGCGACAACGTCGTGTATGGCGGCGTCGATTTCGAGGTCGAGCGTGGGACGCGCATCGCGCTGGTCGGGCTCAACGGGGCGGGCAAATCCACCTTGCTCCGGATGCTGGCCGGCGCCCTGCCGTTCGACCGGGGCGAGCGCTCGCTCGGCGCGCATGTCGCCGTCCACTACTACGCGCAGCACCAGCTCGAGGCCCTGACGCCGACCCTGACCATTCTGGAAGAGCTCGAGCGGGCCGCGCCCGAGCTCGGGCAGACGCGCCTTCGCACCATCCTCGGCACGTTCCTGTTTTCCGGCGACACGGTGGAGAAGAAGATCTCCGTGCTGTCGGGCGGCGAGAAGGCGCGGGTGGCGCTGGCCAAGATGCTGGTCCGGCCGGCCGCGCTCTTGTGTCTCGACGAGCCGACGAACCATCTCGACCTCGCGTCGCGCGAGGTGCTCGAGGGTGCGCTGGCCGCGTTTCCGGGGACGATTGTCTTCATCTCCCACGACCGCTACTTCATCAACCGGATCGCGACCGGCATCGTCGAGATCAACGAGGGCACACTCGTCACCTATCTGGGTAGCTACGACGACTACCTCGACGCCAAGGCCCGCGCCGCAGCCGCGCCGGTGTCCGCACCGACGCCTGCCGCGCGGCCGGCCGCCGCAGCTCCGGCGCGATCGGAGCAGGGCCCGCGGCCGCGCGCGGACTCGCCGGCGCGGGCCGGCAAGGTTGCCAAGGACGTGCGGGAGCTGCGCCGGCGTCTCGAGGACGTCGAGCGCCAGATCCACGCGCTCGAGGCGCGACTGGCCGAGATCGGCGAGCGCCTCGGCGATCCGGCCTTCTACGCCGACGGCGAGCGCGTGCGCGCAGTCTCGGCCGAGCGCAAGAACGCCGAGGAGCAGGTGACGTGGCTCATGCGCGAATGGGAGCAGCTGTCGACCGCGCTGGCCGCGCATGAGTGACTTCTTCGAGCCGGTCGACCCGGACGTGCTGCGCCGCGAGCGCGCCAAAGCGCGCGAGCTGCGCCAGAGTCAGTGGTGGAAGCGCCGCATCTCGACCGGTGTGTGCTTCTACTGCAATCGCACGGTCGGACACAGCGCGCTGACGATGGACCACCGCGTGCCGCTCGGCCGCGGGGGCCGGTCGACCCGCGGCAACGTGGTGCCGGCGTGCAAGGCGTGCAACACGAACAAGAAGGCGCTCGTCCCGCTCGAATGGGAGGCGTATCTCGAGCGGCTGCACGCCGCCTCGTCGAGCGACTGACCGAGCTCTTCCCGCGGCTAGATCCCGAGGTCGAACGCGAAGGGATAGCCGAACTGCACTCCGACCTTCACCCGGTTCTGATCGGCGTCGAAGTCCGGCGTCGTCGACTTGCTGCCCACCCGCTGATGCAGGAACGTGTAGCCGCCAAAGACCGTGATGTACCGGTTGACGCGATATGCCGCGCCAAGCCCGAGCGTGAACACGTCGATGTCGATGCGCTGGATCTGTCGGTCGCTGAGGGACTCGGCCTGCGTCCAGCCAGGGTTGAAGATGACCAGGAGGTCGCGCCAGGTCGGCATGACGAGCGTGGCGGCGATCGATTGGTTGTCGGTCGGTCCGCCGAAACCTCCGGCGACGCCCACGCCGCGCGAGTAGAAGATGCTCGCGGTGCCGAATGACAGCTGGTAGAGGAGCGCTGCGTTGACGCCCGGGGTGATGAAGTCCTCGCTGCCCAGCGAGGTGAACGCGGGACCGCCGCTGGCGCTGACGGTGAGGTTCTGCGTGATGCGGTAGCTGAAGCCGATGGTCGGGTTGTGCGTCGTCGCGTTGTCGCCGTGACCCGAGCGCAAGTCGATGTAGGTGAAGTTGTATCCCACCGTGCCGGTGAAGCGCGGGGTGAACCCATGACTGAGGGTATTGAGGACACCATAGGTGTCCGAATCGATCCCGGCACCGGTGCCCTCGAGTCGAATTACGCTGTAGAGCCCTGTCACGTCGAGCCGCGTTTGCGGTGCTATCTGCCAGCCGACCGAGGGCGCAAGGACGTTGGTCACCGTTCCCTGCCCGTTGACGGTGAAGCCTCCGGCCAGGGCATCCGGGCTCTGATCTCGCGTGAAGTTATCGGCGATCGCGAACGATAAGTGTGGCGTCGCCTGCCAGAACGAGCCCAGGATGAACTCCTGACGCGAGAACGCGTCGTTCTGGCTGTTCTCGCGCGCGAAGATCTCGGACACGTTCGCAAAGCCGGCGGCCAGCTGGAATCGCGGGCGGTTGGCGAGCAGGATGACCGACGGCGTGAAGCTCGTGATGAAGTCGGACCGCTTCCGGTCGTTGTTCATGAAGACGTTGGCGTTGAATTCCTCGCCGATGGCGAACGCCGGCACCAGGTTGATCTCACGGCGCTCCAGCGGAGCCATCAGAAGCCCGAAGAGCTCGAGCGGGTAGTTGGCCAGGCCCGGGTAGTTCGAGCCGAGCGTGGAGCCTAGCGTCGGGGCGCGCAGCAGCGGCGATTGCCGCCGTGGGGCCTCCTCCTCGTCGGACTCGGCGCGCTGCTGCCGGACGGGGCTGGGAGGCTGCTGGACGGGGCTGGGAGGTGGCTGCTGAGCCCACGAAGCGGGCGCCGTCAGGCAGACGGCGAAGGCGAGCGTCGCGCACGCGCCGAGTAATCCTGCGACGGGCGCGCGCCTTGGGCTGGATGCGGACCATCTGATGCCCATTCGTTGTGTCCTCGTATGGACGCGAGCGGCTGATGGCCCGCCGCGATGTGACCTTTACTGTATTCGCCGGTGCTGAGGACACAGTCCGGTAAATCCCGGATATCGACCTCGGAGAAACCCGGGTGCCGGCAGCGGCGCGCACCTATGGAAGGCTCATGCGCGACGTTCCATACCTGACAGTTTTACCCCGCCTCCTGAATCGTCTCCTGTGCGCTGCGAGACGTCCGCTCGAGCGCGCGTATCGGACTTTGGGCATTGACGCTTTCGACGTGCGACGGGTTCAATGGCTTTCGCTCGCGAGCGCTCGATCGAAATGCCGTGAACCCGAATCGAAGGAGGCACTCCATGACTCGTGTTCGCCTCGCGGTCGTCGTCGCTCTCGCCGTGCTCGGCTCCGCGGCGCCGTGGTCCGCCGGTGCCGCGCCGCCGGCACATACCGGCGCCGCCGCGCCCAAGCCGGACGCGGCGCCGATCAACATCAACACCGCGGACGTCAAGGAGCTGATGAAGCTCGAAGGCGTCGGTCGCCGCGCCGCGGAGAAGATCGTCGAGTACCGCGACACGCACGGCCCGTTCAAGAAGCCGGAAGAGCTCCGGAAGGTCGAGGGCATCGGCAACGGACTGTGGGAGAAGAACCGCACGCGGATCGTGATCAAGTAGGGCCGCCGGTACTTTGTGCTTTGGATCACGACCGACCCGGGTGTAGGATTGGCTCAAATCGACCGGGACGTCACAGCGTTCCAGTAGCGTCCCCGCCGACAATTACGCCGGCGGCTGACGTGGTCGAGCCCCGGGCCGGGAGTCGGCATCCGGTTCTGGGTGGGTGGGAACTGGGCCCGCGTGGCGGCCTTGCCGAGAATAGGAGGTGATCCAGCCGATGTGTAACCCTACGGTGATCTGTGAGGTGGTTGCCTCCTAGGCAGGGTCCACGCTAGCTCGGGTGGAACGCCTGGGAGTCCAGGCGCCACCGGCCCCGACGGTCCCGCTCTCACCAGCGGGGCGGCGCGACGCGCGAGTGAAACGTATCAACGCGCCGCAGCCTCCGTCGGGGCTTTACTTTTATGAGGGGAGATCCCCCCTCAAACTCCCCCGGCTCTCGAAGCATGAGGGAGACCCACTCGTACTTCCCCGGCTCTCAAAGCATGAGGGCGATCCTCCCTCAAACTCCCCGGCCCTTATCACTCCGCCGGCTGTGTTGTGTGAGGGTGAGCAGTCCGGGGGGGAGCCCCAGACTGCCCCCTCGCTCGGCTCGTAACTTCTTTTCTTCGCTAGGCTTTGCGGACGTTGGCGGCCTGGAGGCCCTTAGGACCGCGGGTCACCTCGAACTCGACCCGGTCGCCCTCGGTAAGGCTCTTGAAACCCTGAGCCTGGATGGCGCTGAAGTGGACGAACACGTCCTCGCCGCCCTCCTGTGAAATGAAACCGAAGCCCTTCGCATCGTTGAACCACTTCACCGTTCCTTGAGCCATGACCTTCCTCTTTCTCGATGCGGAGCTCGCGCTCCGTTGATGCCGGCCTCCAGGGCCGGATGTTACGCGCCGCAGTCCCGACGAGGCGTGATGCCGGTCGGCCGCGGCGCGAATCAGATTCCGAGTCAGTGTCGCGGCACCGGGTGTCCCAGGTGACGCTCGATCAGCCGCAGCTGGTCCAGCTCCTCCGGCGAGGCAAAGCTGCTGGCACGGCCGCTGGCTTCGGCGCGCGCGGTGCGGCCGATCCGATGGATGTAGTCCTCGGCGGTGTGCGGCAGATCGAAGTTCACCACGTGCGCGATGTCGGGCACGTCGATCCCGCGCGCCGCGATGTCGGTCGCGATCAGCACGCGGTAGCGGCCGCTGCGGAATCCGTCCAGCGCCTCACGACGCTGCGACATCGAGCGGTCGGCGTGCAGGCGCGTCACACGGTGACCGGCGGCGCCGACGGCGCGGGCGACACGATCGGCCCGATGCTTGGTGCGCGTGAAGACGAGCGTGCGGCCGCCATCCTCGCCGAGGAGCTTGAGCAGCAGCGGCGTCTTGTCCTGGATCGGCGCCTTGTAGAGACGCTGCGTGACCCGGGCGACGGGCTTGGCGCTCACGCCGATCTCGATCCGCACGGGACGAACCAGATGACGGCGAACGAGCCGCTCGACCTCCGGCGGCATCGTCGCCGAGAAGCAGAGCGTCTGCCGATCCACGGGAGTGACGCGCAGGATGCGCTCGACCTGCGGCGCAAAGCCCATGTCGAGCATGCGATCGGCCTCGTCGAGGACCACGATGCGCACCGTGCCGAGCGCGAGCGATCGCCGCTCGAGATGATCGAAGAGCCGGCCCGGCGTGCCGACGACGATGTCCGGCCGCTTCTGCAGGCCGGCGAGCTGCGGCCCCATCGACTCACCGCCGATGACGACGAGCGTGCGGAGGCCGCTCCCGGCGCCGAGCAGGTCGAACGTCTGAGCGATCTGCAGCGCGAGCTCGCGCGTCGGCGCGAGCACGAGCACCCGCGGCCCGATACCACGCGTGGCGTGCCGCGAATCGGCCCGCGTGAGGAGCTCGATCGCCGGAATCGCGAATGCCGCCGTCTTCCCGGTGCCGGTCTGGGCGCAGCCGATCAGATCGCTCCCGTCGAGGATCGCTCCGATCGCTTGGGCCTGAATTGGGGTTGGAGTGATGTAGCCCGCGCGGGCGATTGCGTCGCGCATCGCAGGCGAAACTGGAGAATCCGTAAAGGAACAGAACATGAGGATAGAACACCTTTCTGAGTCGCGGCTGCTATAAGGCACCCGGGCCCGTCGGCGGGCCCGGGCGGGAGTAGACAGGGTGGGGTGCTAGACCTTCCTGACGTTGGCTGCCTGAAGACCCTTCGGACCGCGAGTCACTTCGAACTCGACCCGATCACCTTCCGCGAGACTCTTGAAACCCTGGGCTTGAATGGCGCTGTAATGGACGAATACGTCCTCGCCGCCCTCCTGAGTTATGAACCCATACCCCTTTGCATCGTTGAACCACTTAACCTGTCCTTGAGCCATACCTCGAACCTCTCTTTAGGGGGTCTTCAAGCCCCTGTGCTCCCGCCATCGTGGCGGGGTTGCCTCCCGGAATTGGAAGGCAAACAAAAACGCCGCGCGAACTGGGCTCGCGCGGCGTGTGTCTCGATCTCTCACAATCGTTACCTGACTCCGTTTGTGCCAGAACCGGGGGGTAGAATAGCCTGCACCCTCTGTCAAGTCAATCGAATTATTGGACCACGCGTGCAGCCCGAGGCGAGCGGTTGCGCGCCCGGCGGAATCGCGAGAGAAAATCGGCGTGGCTTCCTCGGCCACGGCGACGTGAAGCTCCTAGGTTGACGGCCACTTCGGGTATGAGCGTCGCCGAAATATGCGAGACGCCGTGAAAATCGAACGGTGCCCGCGATCACCGCGTGACGACATTCCGGTTGAGAGCCGACCAGCATGACGTTGACGGCGACCTTCTCACGGCCATCCCCAATAGTTCGCTGCCATCTTTCCCGCGAGCTCGTGGCTCGACGCCCGAGCTGTCCGCTCGAATGCGCTCGGCCGATTGGGGCACGGCGGGCATCGCACCGTTCACTCGGCTAAGCGATCCGTTTCCGAGAATTCGGGACGTTTCCGAGAATTCGATTGGATGACGCTAGCTGTCACCAAGGGTGCCATCCTGGGTGGCCAAATCTCGCCGGGCGTCACAACAGGAGCTGCTACAACGTCACCACGTGCGCGCTCACAACGGTTCGATCGGGTAGGCTGCCGGCGGAAGTTTCCGGTGGAACCCTCTGAAAAATCTCGGGTTTTGACCGGAGCCTTCCCGGGGCTAGTTCGGCCTGGCCTATCGCGTTCTAAAGCCTTGGAAAAATAGAGTTTTCGTTTCGGGGTGGCACGAACTGTGCTACTGTAAAAACCCCGACGGGCGTTCAATCGTCAGACGATGGAGCGGTGATGTTCTACAACCTGCTGGCCGGAATGTTTTCGAACGATCTTGCTGTCGACCTGGGGACTGCGAACACACTCGTCTATGTCCGCGGTGAGGGCATCGTCCTCAACGAGCCCTCGATCGTCGCGATCCACCAGGCGGACCATTCGGTGCTCGCGGTGGGTCACGAAGCCAAGGCCATGCTCGGGCGGACCCCGGGCAACATCATCGCGATCCGCCCGCTCAAGGACGGCGTCATCGCCGACTTCGACGTCACCGAGAAGATGCTGCATTACTTCATCTCGAAGGTTCATCGCCGCCGCACCCTGGTACGGCCGCGCATCGTCATCGGCGTGCCTTCCGGAATCACGCAGGTCGAGAAGCGGGCCGTGCGCGACTCCGCCATGCAGGCCGGCGCCCGCGAGGTGTACCTGATCGAGGAGCCGATGGCGGCGGCGATCGGAGCGGGGTTGCCCATCCAGGAGCCCGGCGGCAACATGATCGTCGACATCGGCGGCGGCACCACCGAGGTTGCCGTGATCTCCCTTTCCGGAATCGTCTATTCGAAGTCGGTCCGGATCGCCGGGGACGAGATGGACGAGGCGATCGTGCAGTACATCCGCAAGCACTACAACCTGCTCGTCGGTGAGCGGCGAGCGGAAGAGATCAAGGTCACGCTGGGATCCGCCTATCCGATGGGCGGCGACCGCCGCACGATGGAAGTCAAAGGCCGTGACCTCATCGACGGAATCCCGAAGACCATCGTGATCACCGACGAAGAGATCCGCGAGGCCCTGCGCGAGCCCGTCATGACGATCGTCGAGACGGTGCGCACGTGCCTGGAGCGGACACCGCCGGAGCTCGCGGCGGACATCGTGGACAAGGGAATCGTGATCACCGGGGGCGGTGCGCTGCTCCGGGGTCTGGATCATCTCCTGCGTCAGGAGACGAATCTCCCGGTGACGCCAGGCGACGAGCCGCTGTCCTGCGTCGCGCTCGGCACCGGCCGAGTGCTCGACGAGCTCGATCTCCTGAAAAAGGTCGCGATCCCCGCTTAACAGGTTTCGAGCCTTCTCGCGGGGGGTCGGAAGGTGAAGATTCGGAAGTTCGTTCTGCTCGGCTCCCTGGTGGCGGCTTGCCTGCTGCTCCTCACGCTCCAAATGCGCGGGTACGGCTCCGCCGCCCGCGACGTCTTTGCCGTGGTCACGGCGCCCATCCAAACCGGCCTCGCGAAAGCGAGCCGGGCCACGTTCGGCCTCTGGGCGACCTACCTCGACTGGAAGAACGTGCGGGCCGAGAACCGTCGCCTCCGCGAAGAAGTGCAGGAGCTCCGGGTTCAGGGCCTGCGCGTCACCGAGACCAGCGACGAGAATCGCCGCCTGCGCCGACTGCTCGCCCTGCAGGAGCATCTCCCGTTGACGACCTTGTCGGGAGAAGTCATCGCCCGCGAGTGGGGCGGCTGGATCCGCTCGCTCACGGTCAACCGCGGCCGCGGCGACAACGTCCCGCGCCTGACCGCCGTGATCTCGCCCAGCGGACTCATCGGGCGCGTCGTCGACGTCCGGCCGGGCGTGTCGATCGTGCAGGTGTTGACGGACCCCACGTCGACCGTCGGCGCCCACGTGCTCAGAACGCGAACGCCGGGCATCGTCGAGGGCGATCCGCGCGGCACGCTGCGGTTCAAGTTCATGGCCCGCGACGGTGCGTCGATCCAGACCGGCGACGTGCTGGTGACGGCCGGGCAAGGCGGACTCTTCCCGCGCGGCATCCCGATCGGCACCGTGCGGACCATCGACAATCGCGGCGCCGCGCTGTTTCACTATGCCGAGATCACGCCGGCCGTCGATTTCGCGAGGGTCGACGAGGTCCTGCTGGTGACGGGTGACGCGCAACACGATCTCACGGCGTTCTTCCCGACGGGTGGCTGATGCGCGCTCTTCTGGTCTTGACGATTGCGGGAGGCTCGGTCGCGCACGCGACCCTCACGCCGCTCGTCAGCATCGCGGGCGTGACGCCCGACCTGCCGCTGATCATGGTGGTGCTGCTTGCACTGCGGCGCGGCCCCGAGTTCGGAAGCCTGTCCGGCTTCGTGACCGGTCTGCTCCAGGACGCGGCGGGCGGTGGTCTGATCGGCGTGCAGGCCATGACGAAGGCGGTCATCGGCTTTTCGATCGGTGCTGCCGGCGCCCGGCTCCGGGTGAGTCAGCCACTGGTCCAGGTTCCCGGGCTCGTCGTGCTCACGATCGCCGAAGGGCTCGCGCGATTCGCGCTGCTTCAGATCTTTCGCTTCCCAGCGCCGTTCGGCGAGCTGATGATGTACGTCGTGCTCCCGCAGGCCTTGTGTAACGGGTTCGTCGGCGCCGCCGTTGTCCTGGCTCTGGCCTGGGCACAGACGGTCCGCGGGCGGCTCGAGGGCAGCCGGGCGTGAGCAGCGTCCGCCGCCTGCCGCGCCGCGACCCCGGACACAGGCGCGTGATGGTGATCGCCACGTCCGTGGTGTTCGCCTTCCTCGTGCTGATCGGCCAGCTCTGGTATCTCCAAGTATTGGAGGGCGGCCGGTTCCTCGACGCTTCGGACAAGAACCGGATCCGGGTCCGTCCGATCGCGGCGCCGCGCGGCATCCTGTTCGATCGCCACGGAATCCCGCTCGTCGATAACCGCCCCGCGTTCACGCTCTCGCTGATTCCGCGCGAGCTGCCGCGCGACGAGGAGAGCCGCGATGCGGTCCTGGGCCGCGTGGCCTCGCTGCTCCACATCCCGTACCAGGACCTGACCGACGCCGTGGCGCGCGTGCCAGCCGACTCGCTCCTGCCGGTGCGCGTGCGCCGTGGCCTGACGCTCGCGGACGTCGCGAAGGTCGAGGAGTGGAAGCTCGAGCTGCCGGGTGTCATCACCGAGGTCGAGCCTCAGCGGGTCTATCCGACGAGCCGATTCGCCGCGCACCTTCTCGGCTACGTGCGCGAGGCCAACGACGAGCAGCTCAAGCAGGGACGCTACCGCCGGGGCGAGATGGTCGGGCAGAGCGGCCTCGAGCGTCTCCTCGACGATTACCTGCGCGGTCAGGACGGCGGCGAACGGATCGAGGTCGACGCGATGGGCCGGCCGGTCCGCCGAGTCCAGCAGACCGAGCCGCACGCGGGCGCGCAGGTGATCACCACGATCGACCGTGGCATCCAGGAAGCGGCCGAGCGCGCCATGGAAGGCCTCGCCGGCGCCGTCGTGGTCATGGATCCCCGCAACGGCGACGTGCTCGCGATGGTGTCGACGCCGGCCTTCGAGATCGACCGCTTCACCGGCACGATCGATCGCGACGCGTGGGTTCGCGTGGTGCAGGACCCGAACTTCCCGCTCCTGAACCGGACGATCCAGACGCAGTATGCGCCCGGGTCCGTCTTCAAGATCCTGGTCGCGGCGGCCGGCCTGCAGGAACGCAGCATCACGCCGCTCGACCGGACCTATTGCAACGGCGAGTTCCAGCTCGGGACGGCGACGTTCAAGGACTGGAAAGAGGGCGGCCACGGCACGGTCGACCTCCATCACGCGATCGCGCAATCGTGCAACATCTACTTCTACGAGGCGGGCCTGAAGATCGGCGGCGCCGCCATCGTGAAATACGCGAACACGTTCGGGTTCGGCCAGCCGACGGCGATTGATCTGCCCGGCGAGAAGAGCGGTCTGCTGCCGCGGCCTCAGGCAATGCGGGGCAAACAGGCCAAGGGGTTCCCGCCCGGCGAGACGGTCAACATGTCGATCGGGCAGGGCACCGTGCTGGTCACGCCTATGCAGATCGCGCGCTTCATGGCCGCCGTCGCCAACGGGGGCGTCCTGTGGCGGCCGCGTCTCGTGCAACGCGTCGAGCGGCCGGATCGCATCGTCTGGAGCGATCAGGGTCAGGTCGCCGGCCATGTCGAGCTCTCGCCGGTCGTGTGGGCATTCCTCCGGCAGAGCCTGTGGGCGGTCGTCAACGACAATGGAACGGGCGCGGCCGCGCGCATCCCCGGCCTCGACATCGCCGGCAAGACCGGCACAGCCCAGATGATCGCCAAGTCCAAGGCCGAGAAGGGGCAGGACCACGCGTGGTTCGCCGCCTTCGCGCCGGCCAAGGCGCCGGAGGTGGTCGTGGTGGTGCTCGTCGAGCGCGGCGGTAAGGGCGGCCAGGTCGCCGCGCCGATCGCCCGCAAGGTCCTGAATGCGATCTTCTTCGAGAAGATCGCCGCGGTGGAGATCGCCGGCTAGTGCTGCGGGTCGATCGGCGCCTGTTCCAGAACGTCGACTGGCTGCTGCTGATAACCGCATTCGGACTCGTCGTGATCAGCACGGTGACCCTCGCGAGCCTCCACGTAGGGCGCGCGGGCGGCAGCGTCGTCTTCCGACAGCTCCTCTGGTTCGCGATCGGGCTGGTCGTCATGGTGTTTCTGGCCAGCATCGACACGCGACGGCTCGTCCGCGCCGCGCCGGCTCTCTACGTCATCGGCCTGATTGGGCTGGCCTCCGTCTTCCTGCTCGGGCGAACCGTGTCGGGGGCGCGCCGCTGGGTCGTGCTCGGTCCAATGTCGGTGCAGCCCTCCGAGCTTTTCAAAGTATGCTTCTTGCTCATGATGGTGTGGGCGTTGACGTCCCGCTGGGCGCAGCCCGTGGGCAAAACCACGCTGATCATGATGCTGCCGATGGTGGCGGTCCCGGTCGTGCTGATCATCAAGCAGCCCGACCTGGGGACCGCGCTCTTGCTCGTCCCGGTGCTGGTAATCCTGCTGATCGGCGCCGGCACGCGTCTAAAGCTGCTCGGGGGCCTGGCCCTCGTGTCGCTGTCGGCGCTGCCGCTGGCCTGGTTCACCCTCAAGGAATACCAGCGCGAACGGATTCTCGTCTTCCTGGACCCGTTTCGCGATCCGCTCGGGAGCGCGTACAACGTGATCCAGGCCAAGATCGCGATTGGATCAGGGCAGCTCATGGGCAAGGGCGTGGCCGGCGCGACGCAGAGCCGGCTCGCCTTTCTCCCGGAGCGTCACACGGATTTCATCTTTGCCGTATTCGCCGAGATGTGGGGGTTCGTCGGCTGTCTCGTCCTGCTGCTGTGTTATGTCTTGCTCCTCCTGCGGGGCTTCGACATCGCGGCGACCGCGCGCGAGCCGGTGGGCCGGCTCGTGGCGCTGGGCGCCACGTCGCTGTTGGCGGCGCAGGTCTTGATCAACGTCGGGATGGTGACCGGGCTCCTGCCCGTCGTCGGGATTCCGCTGCCGTTGATGAGTTACGGCGGCTCCTCGATGGTCGTCTCCTTCATGACGCTGGGCCTCCTCCTTTCGGTACGAATGCGGCAGTTCCAATGAGACACGGACGGCGCGACAGGGTCATGCGGGTCGCCGTGTCGGCGAGGTGCTGCCGTGCGCAAACGGATCGTCGTCAATGCGGGTCTCACCGAAACTCGAGTCGGAGTTCAGGAGGGTAATCTCCTCACCGAGCTGTACGTCGAGCGGCATCGCCATCGCTCGATCGTGGGGAGCGTCTACAAGGGCGTCGTGACGAACGTGCTGCCGGGGATGCAGGCAGCGTTCGTCGACATCGGCTTGCACAAGGACGCTTTCCTCTACGCGGGCGACTACACCGCCAACCTCACCGACGTCGCCGGCGCGATGCTGGCCGTGAGTGTCGAGGACGGTAACGGCGAGGCCGACGTCGATACCGATCGCGACGCCGCCGCCGACGGCGACCCCGACGGCGGGGTCGAGGTCGAGGAGCTCGAGCCGCGCCGCGAGACCGCGCCGATCGAGGAGCTCCTCCATAAGGATCAGACCGTCCTGGTCCAGGTCTCGAAGGAATCGCTCGGCACCAAGGGCGCCCGGATCACCTCCTTCATCTCGCTCCCCGGACGCTATCTCGTGTACATGCCGCAGGCCCGCCACATCGGAGTCTCGCGGCGCATCCGCGACGACCGCGAGCGCGAGCGGCTGCGCGCCGCGCTGCGCTCGGTCGCCTTGCCGCCCGGCGGCTTCATCTTGCGCACGAACGCCGAGGGCAAGAGCGAGAGCGAGTTCGCCGCCGACGTCGAGTTCCTCACGCGGCTCTGGGCGCAGGTGCAGGCGCGCTTCGAGCAGGCGCCGGCGCCCGCCGTCTTGCACGAGGAGGGTGATCTCACGTTCCGCGTCGTGCGCGATCTCTTCTCGCCCGAGGTCGACGAGTTCGTCGTGGACTCGCGTGGGGTCTACGACAAGTGCGCCGGCTACGTCGAAGCGCTGGTCCCGGCGCTCCGCGATCGGGTCCGGATGTGGTCGGAGCCCGCACCGATCTTCGAGGCGCTCGGCATCGAGAAGGACATCGAAAAGGCGCTCCGGCGCCGCGTCTGGCTCAAGTCGGGCGGCTACATCGTGATCGATCACACCGAGGCGCTCGTGTCGATCGACGTCAACACCGGCAAGTACGTCGGCAAGCGCGACTTCGAGCAGACCGTGCTGAAGATCAACCTCGAGGCGGTCGGCGAGGTCGTGCGCCAGATCCGCTTGCGCGACCTGGGCGGCATCATCATCATCGACTTCATCGACATGGAATCGGCCGAGCACCGTGAGCAGGTGTATCGGGCGCTCAAGCGCGCGCTCGCCGAGGACAAGGCGCGCACGAACGTGCTGGAGATCTCCGAGCTCGGCCTGGTCGAAATGACGCGCAAGCGCGTGCGCCAGGACCTGCGCGCACTACTCTCCGTGATGTGTCCGACCTGCAAGGGCAGCGGCATCACGAAGTCGGACGCGACCCTGGCCGCCGAGATCTTCCGTACCGTCCAGGCCAAGGTGGCCACCGCCGACGAGGCGGCCGCCCGTGACGTGGCGATCCGCGTGCACCCAGACCTAGCCCGGTACTTCGACGGTGACGGGCAGGAGGGGCTCGAGCGGCTGGCCCGGGCGCTGGACCGCAAGGTCGCGATCCAGCCGAACTATCCCGACCGCGAGGGCTACGAAGTGCGACTGCGCGGCGGCGCGCCGCAGTGACCCGCTGATGGCGCGCCAGCGCCCATCACGCATCAGCCAGGCGCGTCTGGTCGGCGACCTCAAGCTCGCCGCCAAGCGCGGCGACCGGACGGCGCTGTCCCTGGCGCTCGACCAGATGCGCACGCTCGCTCATTCGCCGCGCTACTGGGAGAAGTATCTGTCGCTCCTCTCCAACCCACTTGCGCGTCTCGTCGATCTGCTCGTGATCAAGCAGGGGGACCGCATCGCGTATCAAAAAGGCTGGAAGCTTCCCCGGCCCCAGCCGGCCAAGGCGAAGCCCGAGAAGAAGGGCGCCAAGGCGGCCGCGACCGGCCGCCGACGGGCGGCGGGCGCGGAGCAGCCCTCCCTGTTCGACGCCTGATTCGGCGGCTCGGAGCGCCACCCACGTCTCGTCCGTAGCCGCGAGAGTTGACGGCGGCGCTACCCGGGTCGATACTACCCCCAGGGGGTATACACCCTCAGGGGGTTGAGCCATGATCAACGAGGAGACGAAGGCCAAGGCCCTTGGTCGGCTGCGCCGGATCGAGGGACAGGTGCAGGGTCTCCAGCGGATGATCGACAGCGAGGCGTATTGCGTCGACATCCTGCTCCAGATCTCGGCCGTCCAGGGAGCGCTCGATCAGGTCGAGAAGCTTCTGCTCGGCCGGCACATCGAGTCGTGCGTCGCGGACGCGCTGCGCACCGGCTCCAAGAGCGAGCGCCAGCAGAAGATCGACGAGCTGCTCGACGTGTTCGCGCGCTTCAGAGGCAAGTGATGGACGAAGAGAAGGGCATGGAGCTCGTCGCGCCGGTCCGCGGCATGCACTGCGCGGCGTGCGTCGGCAAGGTCGAGCGCGCCCTGACGTCGGTGCCCGGCGTCGACCAAGCGTCGGTCAATCTCGCCACCGAGCAGGCGAAGGTGTCATTCGACCCGGCGCGCACCAACGTCGAGGCGCTGCGCGCCGCGGTGGCGGCCGCCGGCTACGAGCTGGCCGAGCCACGCCCGGCGGGCGGGCCGGTTGACGAGGCGCAGGACGCCGAGCGTGCAGTCGAGCAGCGGGCCCAGCGCACTCGGCTGATCGTCGGCGCCGTGCTGTCCGTGCCGGTCCTGGTGGGCGGTATGGCTCACCTGCTGCCGTGGGTCCCCGCCGTTCTGAAGGACCCCTGGGTTCTGCTGGCCCTCACGACGCCGGTTCAATTCTGGGTCGGCTGGCCGTTCCACCGGGACTTCCTCCACGACTTGCGCTACCGGAGCGCGTCGATGTCGACTCTCGTGTCGGTCGGGACGAACGCGGCGTACTTCTTCAGCGTGGCGGTCACGCTCTGGCCGCACGCGTTCCCCGATCACGGCGCGATGACGTACTACGACGTGAGCGCGGTCGTCATCACCCTGGTCGTGCTCGGCCGCTGGCTCGAGGCGCGCGCGCGAGGCAAGACCTCGGATGCGATCCGGCGGCTGGTGAGCCTGGCGCCTCGGACCGCGCGCGTCGTCCGGGACGGTGTGGACGTCGACGTGCCGACTGCCGACGTGCAGGTCGGCGACCGCGTGCGGATTCGTCCGGGCGAGCGGATCCCGGTGGACGGAACGATCGTCGACGGCGCCTCGACGATCGACGAGTCGATGCTGACCGGCGAGAGCCTGCCGGTCGACAAGCGCTTGGAGTCGCAGGTCTTTGCCGGCACGGTGAACCGGACCGGCAGCTTCGTCTTTCGCGCGGCGCGCGTGGGCAGCGAGACGACCCTGGCGCGCATCGTGAAGCTCGTCGCCGACGCGCAGGGCTCCCGGGCGCCGATCCAGCGGCTCGCCGATCGGGTCGCCGCGATCTTCGTGCCGATCGTGCTCGCGATCGCCGCGGTCACGTTTCTCGTGTGGTGGGCCGTCGGGCCCGCGCCCTCGGCGCTCTATGCCCTCACGCGCGCGGTGGCCGTATTGGTGATCGCGTGCCCGTGCGCGATGGGGCTCGCCACGCCGACCGCGATCATGGTGGCCACGGGCCGGGGTGCCGAGCTTGGCATTCTCGTCAAGAGCGCCGCGGCCCTCGAGATGCTCGCTCGCGTCGCGGCGATCGTGTTCGACAAGACCGGTACCCTGACGGTCGGCCGGCTCACGGTCACCGACGTGATCGCGGCCGAAGGGGTCGGCCAGGACGAGGTCCTGGCGCTCGCCGCGGCCGCCGAGCAAGGCTCCGAGCACCCGGTCGGCGAAGCGATCGTTACGCGGGCCAAAGAGCGCGGCCTCGCGCTGCCGCCGATCAGCGAGTTCACGACCGTGCCGGGCCAGGGCATCGACGCGATGACGGCGGACGGCCGCGTGCTCCTCGGGAATCGCACGCTGATGGACGCGCGCGGCGTCGAGGTCGACGCGCTGGCCGCGCCCGCGCGCGCGCTCGCCGGAAGCGGCAAGACCGTCGTCTTCCTGGCGCTCGGCGGGCAAGCGCTCGGGGCTCTCGCGGTCGCCGACGTGCTGAGGGCGGAGGCGCGCGAGATCGTCGGCGTGCTCGGCGGGCGCGGCATCGACGTCCTGATGCTCACCGGTGATGCCAGGCCGACCGCCGAGGCGATCGCCGCCGAGGCCGGTGTCAAACGCGTGCTCGCCGAAGTCCTCCCCGAGGACAAGGCGCGCGAGGTCGAGGCGCAGAAGCGCGAGGGACGCACCGTCGCAATGGTCGGCGACGGGATCAACGACGCGCCGGCGCTGGCGCGCGCGGACGTCGGCATCGCGATGGGCAGCGGCACCGACGTCGCGATCGAGGCGGCCGACGTGACGCTCGTCCGCCCCGATCTTCGTGGTGTCGTCGCCGCGGTCGACCTCTCGCGCCGGACCATGCGTATCATCAAGGAAAACCTGGTGTGGGCGTTCGGCTACAACGTCGTGCTGATTCCGGTCGCGGCGGGCGCGCTCTACCCGATCTGGGGCATCCAGCTCTCGCCGATCCTCGCCGGTGCGGCGATGGCGTTCTCGTCGGTGTCGGTGGTCACGAACAGCCTCAGGCTCAAGACGTGGCGGAGCGAGGCGATGCCGGCGCCCGAAAGGAGTTAGCTCATGGCGCTCGATCCCGTGTGCAAGATGACGGTGGAGCCCGCGAAGGCCGCCGCGCAGTCGAAGTACAAGGACCAGACTTATTACTTCTGCGCCGTCGGCTGCAAGCAGCAGTTCGACAAGGACCCAGAGAAGTACCTGGCGAAGTGACCGCGTGATCGCACCGGTCCTGCTGCGGGAGCGCGACGACTACGAGCGCGTGATGGATGGCTGGGTCAACACGACCCATGCCGACGCGTTCACCCATACGGTCGTGCTGACCGACGACGATCAGGCGATCGAGCTTTCCGTCGTGGCCGAGCCGTCGCCGAGCTATCTGATCCGCGAGGCACGCTGCCGGCCGATCGCCGGCTCGCTCGACCCGGCGGTCGCGGCGAGCGTCGAGAAGCTCGCGGGAACGCCGATGGTCGGCGGCTTGAGCCGACGCGTCACCGAGCTGACGGGGACCGGCCCGGCCGCCGGCTTCGTGCTGGGCGCGGTGGTCGAGGTCGCGCGGCTCGCGCGGCAGGTGGCCCGGTTGCCGGCCGAGCGGGCTGCGCGCGCGGCGGACGGCAATGCGTGGGAATGCTGGCAGCTCGACATGACGGGATGGATCGATCTGCCGAATTCGTGCTTCACGTACACCGACGCCGGTCGGCGGCTCTTCGGTACGCGCACGGTCACGACGCCGATGCAGCCCCAGCTCTACAGCTCGCGCGTGGGCCAGGGGCGCGTCTTCGCCCGCAAGAAAGTGGCGCGGCTGGCGCGCCGCGGCGGTCGGCTCACGCTGTTCCACTCGATGCACGACAACGTCCACGGGTTCGAGATCACGTACGAGATCGACCTATCGACCGGGAGGATCGTCCGCGCCGAGCACATCACGCCCAGGCTGCCCTACATGGGTATCTGCTCGGAGCCCCAGCGGAAGATATCGGCGCTGCTGGGCGAGACCGCGGACGACGGGCTCCGCCGCCGTATCCAGGGCCACCTCGGCGGCGAGACCGGCTGCGCGCAGCTCTACGACTTGACGTCCGATCTGCTCAAGCTCTTGACCTGAGCGAGCCGGCGGTTGGCGGTCGGGACGCCGCGGTGAGTGGAGCGGCCCGACACGCGGTGTATACTACCGGGCGGCATGCGGTCCCTGCCAATCGGCAAGCTTCGTGCCGAGACGCTGCAGGCGATCTTCGATAAGCATCACACCAAGGATCCCCGCGTCGTCGTCGGTCCCCGAGTCGGTGAAGACGCCGCCGTCATCGACATGGGCGACCGATATCTCATCGCGACGAGCGATCCGATCACGTTCGCGACCGCCGAGATCGGGTGGTACGCGCTGCAGGTCAACGCCAATGACATCGCGGTCCGCGGCGCCCGTCCGCGGTGGTTCCTGGCAACCGTGCTGCTGCCGCCCGGTACCACGACCGACGCCACGGTCGAGGCGCTGTTCGCCGAGCTGCACGCGGCGTGCGAGGAGCTCGAGGTTGCGCTGGTGGGAGGCCACACCGAGATCACGCACGGGCTCGACCGGCCGATCGTGGCGGGCACGATGCTCGGCGAGGTCGAACGAGACAAGCTCGTGACGACGTCGGGCGCGCGCGTCGGCGACGCGGTCGTGATGACCAAGGGCGTTCCGCTCGAGGGGGCAGCCATCATCGCGCGCGAGAAAGAGACCGAGCTGCGCGAGCGCGGCGTACCGCCCGCCGTGATCCGGCGTGCGAAGGGTTTTCTCAAGAGCCCGGGGCTCAGCGTGCTGCCCGAGGCCGAGATCGCGTGCGAGCTGGCCATGGTCCACGCGATGCACGACCCGACCGAGGGCGGCATCGCGACCGCGCTCGTCGAGCTGGCCGAGGCCGCCGGGGTCGGGCTCCGGATCGACCGCGACCGCATCATGGTGCTGCCCGAGGGGCGCGCGCTCTGCGAGGCGTTCGGGCTCGACCCGCTCGGCACCATCGCGTCGGGGGCGCTGCTGATGACCTTGTCGCCGGCCGACGCCGGCATCGTGATCCACGCGCTTGCGCGCGAATCCATCGATTGTCACTTCATCGGCCAGGTCGTGCCGCGCGAGCAGGGCGTCACGTTGATGAGCGGCAGCCGACAGGAGCCGATGCCGGTGTTCGCGCAAGACGAAATCTCACGCTTGTTCCAGGGCGCGTGACGGCATGCCCACGATTGGCTACTCGCATCGCCCCGTCGCGCTCGGGCGGCGGGGCATGGTCGCCTCAGCGCACTCCTACGCGACGATCGCCGGACTCGACGTCCTGAGATCCGGCGGCACGGCGGCCGACGCCGCCGTCGCGGTCAACGCGGTGCTCGGCGTGACGCAGCCCGAGAACTGCGGCGTCGGCGGCGACATCTTCTGCCTGTACTACGAAGCCGCGACCGGCCGCGTGCACTTCCTCAACGGCAGCGGCCGCTCAGGTTCGCGCGCGAGCCTCGAGGAGCTGCGCCGGCGCGGGATGACCGGCCTGCCGGTCACCGGGCCCGCGACGGTGAGTGTGCCCGGCTGCGTGCGCGGGTGGACGATGCTGCTGGAGCGCTTCGGCACGCGGCCGCTCGGCGAGCTCCTGCAGCCGGCGATCCACTGGGCATCGCGCGGATTCCCGACGGGCTCGATCTTGAGTCAAATCATCCGCGAGTACCGCACGGTCCACACGGATCCGGAATGGCAGCGGATCTTCGCGCCGAACGGACGCAGTCCCGAGTTCGGCGAGCCGCTCGTCGCCGCCGATCTCGGCCGCACGCTCACCGAGCTGGCGGCCGAGGGCCCCGATCTTTTCTATCGCGGCCGCGTCGGGCAGGCGATCGCTCGACGCATGGAGGCCGACGGATTTCTCACGCCGGAGGATCTCGCGCGTCACACCGGTGAATGGGGCGAGCCGATCTCGACGACCTACCGCGGCGTCACCGTCTACGAGACGCCGCCGCCGACCCAGGGGCTCGCCGCGCTGCTCGGGCTCAATCTGCTGGAAGGCCTGCGGCTCGCCGACCATCGGCCGCAGTCGGTCGAGCATCTGCACATGCTCGTCGAGATCTGCAAGCTCGCGTACGCCGATCGCGACCGCTGGATCGGCGACCCGGCGCACGCGAAGGTGCCGGTGGCCGAGCTCCTGGCGAAGCCGTACGCGGCGCGGCGCCGCGGCGAGTTCGATCCATCCAAGGCGCAGTCGTATGCCTTCGGTGATCCCTCCGGCGATACCACGGGCTTCGTCGTCGCCGACGAGCGCGGTAACCTGATCAGCGTGATCCAGAGCCTCTTCAACGCTTTCGGCTCGGGCGTTGTGGCGCCTGGAACGGGCGTGGTGCTGCAGAACCGCGGGCGCCACTTCACCATGAACCCGGCGCATCCGTCGGCCCTGGCTCCCGGCAAGCGCCCGTTCCACACGCTGATGGCGTGTATCGCCACGCGGGACGATCGCCCCGCCCTCGGCTTCGCGACGATGGGCGGCAACGGCCAGGCGATGTTCCATCTGCAAGTGCTCACGAACCTCTTCGACTACGGCATGGACATCCAGGAGGCGATCGAGCGGCCGCGGTTCCTCATGGGCGCGTTCCTGCCGGGCGACTCGGACGACATGACGCACGTCGAGGCGCGCGTGCCGGCCGACGTCCTGACCGCGCTGACGGCCAAGGGCCACCGGGTGAAAGCCGCGCCCGAGCTCTTCTGGCGGTGCGGTCACGCTCACGGGATCGTCCTGCGCGACGGCACCTTGATGGGCGGCGCGGACCCGCGCGGCGACGGCATCGCGCTCGGATTCTAGCCATGCGTTGGCTTGGCGCTGTCGCGCTCGTCCTGCTGCTCGCGACGCCGGCGCTCGCGGCCGAGTGGGGCCAGATCAAGCCGGCAGCCACGACGCAACCGGACGTCCGCAAACGCTACGGCGCGCCTACCAAGGAGACCGTGCAGAAAATCGAGGGCTACGATTCCACCCAGTGGCTCTACGAGGGGCCGCAGGCGCCGGCCGGCATCGTCAAGCTGATCGTGGATTTCGGGATCCTGACGCCCGCGGGCTTCAAAAAGGAGGTTGTCCGCACGTTCAGGCTCGAGCCCAAGCCCGAGATCTTCAACCGCAAGCTCATCCTGGACGGCTGGGGGCCGCCCTCCCGAATCGGCAAGGAAGGGGACTCGGAGTTCTTCCTGTACGAAGAGGGCCTGCTGGTCTATTTCGGGAAGGACACGCGTGAGGTGACGGTGATGATCTTCACGCCGCCGCAGCCGCTTCCACCGCCCACGGCCGCTCCGCCCCGGTCGCCTCAGCGATAAGCCGTCGTGCGGCCGCCGGCGCTCCTGCCGGCCGCGCTATCGATGCAGGACGAAGATCTGCGCGGGCTCGACGCTCGGGTTTAGCTCCACGTAGTTGCGCGCGCCGCGCCAGTCGTACCACTGGTTGCCGACGAGCTCGTGCACCCGGTAGGTCTGCCCGTCGCCGATTCCGAGCTCACCGATCGGAACGTCGACCACGCTGGCGTGCGTCGCGAACGGGTCGAGGTTGACGGCCACGAAGACGAGGTTGTCGCGCTCGGGAGTCATCTTGCCGTAGAAGAGAATGTTCGGATCATCGGCGTTGTAGAAACGCAGGTTCGTGTACCCGTGCAGCGCACGGTTTTCGCGCCGGATGCGGTTCACGCGCGTCACGTACTCCACGAGGTTGCCGGGCGCGTCCCAGTCGCGCACCTTGTACTCGTACTTCTCGGAGTTCAGGTACTCCTCGGATCCGGGCTCCCGCGGCACGTTCTCACAGAGCTCGTAGCCGGAGTACATCCCGTAGAGCGACGACATCGTCGCGGCGAGCACGAGCCGCGCCTTGAAGGCCGGTCGACCGCCGCGCTGCAGGGTCTCGTGCAGGATGTCGGGCGTGTTGGGCCAGAGGTTGCCGCGGAAGTACTCGGACACCGGCGGCGTCGTGATCTCCGTGAGGTAGTCGATCAGCTCCTGCTTCGAGGTGCGCCAGGTGAAGTAGGTGTAGGACTGGGTGAAGCCGGACTTGGCCAGCACCTTCATCATCTTCGGCCGCGTGAACGCCTCGGCCAGGAAGACGACCTCGGGGTGCGCGTCCTTCACCGAGCGGATGAGCCACTCCCAGAACTTCACCGGCTTGGTGTGGGGATTGTCGACTCGGAACGTGCTCACGCCGTGGCCGATCCAGAATTCCAGGATTCGCCGCATCTCCTCCCAGAGCGCCGGCGCGGCCTCGCTCAGGAAGTTCACGGGGTAGATGTCCTGGTACTTCTTCGGCGGGTTTTCGGCGTACTTGATCGTGCCGTCCGGTCGGTGGAAGAACCACTCCGGATGCTCGCGCACCCAGGGATGATCCGGCGAGCACTGGATCGCGAAGTCGAGCGCGACCTCGAGCCCCAGGCGCCGCGCGGCCTCGACGAACCGGTCGAAATCCTCGACGGTGCCGAGATCGGGGTGCACGGCCGTGTAGCCGCCATCGGCGCTGCCGATCGCCCAGGGGCTTCCCGGATCGTCCGGAGCGGCGACCAGCTCGTTGTTGCGTCCCTTCCGATGCGCCCTCCCGATCGGATGGATCGGCGGCAGATAGACCACGTCGAAGCCCATCGCCGCGGCGCGGGCGAGCTGCGCCTCGGCTTCCTTGAAGGTGGCGCTGCGGTCGAGGGCGATGCCCGAGCGCGGAAAGAACTCGTACCAGGCGGCGAAGCGCGCGCGCTCCGGGTCGACGACCACTTCGAGCTCGCGCTCGGCCCACGTGGCCTCCGTGCGGTCGAGGGCACGCTCCATCAGCGCCGCGAGCTCGGGCTCGGCGCTGATCGTCACGGCCTCCGCCGGCGACGCCGCGCGCTCGATCCGCTCGGCGTAGCGACCGAGCACCGCGCGATCGTCGGCGACGGCCGCACGCGTACCCGCCGCGCGGATCTGGGCCAGGCCTTCGCCGAGCGCGCTGGCGAGGTCCTGGCCGCCGGCGTGGCGCTTCTGCAGATCGACGAGCCAAGACCGGAACGGATCGGCGAGCGCCTCGATCGTGAAGTGATACCGTCCGACCGCGTCGAGCCTGAAGGCGCCGGCCCAGCGGTCATTGTCCACGTGCCGCATCGGCGTCTCGAGCCACACGCGCTCGTCGGCGCGGCGATAGCGCACGAACGCGAGCAGCACGTCGTGGCCGTCCTTGAAGATGTCCGCCGTGACCTCGAGGACCGCGCCGACCTCGCGCTTGACCGGATAGCGGCCGCCGTCGACGGCGGGGGCGATGCTCTCGATGACGACGGTGCGGCGGGGTGCCTCGATCGGCCGGGTGCTCACGATCGGATCACGCGGCCAGGTTGAAGCCGAGCGCGGTGGCGAGCGGCATCAGTTCGGCTCGGGCCTCGGGCCGCTCGCTCCAGATCTGGAAGAAGCGATTCTGAGCCGCCCAGTGGCCGTAGCGGACGCCGAGCCGGCGCGCGGTCTCGACGAGCGCGGTCGCTTGCCCGACGCGCTCGCGTGAGGGCGAGTCCGCGATCGCGTCGAGGGCGCGGCTGACGGCGAGGTTCATGACGAATCGCTGCGACATGAGGTCGAGCGTCAGCCCGAGCGCCCTGGCCTCCTCGAGGACCGCGACGAATCGATCGGGGATCACCGCGACATCCAGGATGGGCTGGAGCTCGGTGCTCGCCTGCTCTTCCAACACGTGCCGCGCGATGATCGCGAGCGCCTCGGGGATCGGCGCGTCGGCCTCGCGCAGGTAGTGGACGAGCTTGCGGTTTTCTTCCCAGATCTTGCGGTACGTCTCCTCGTGGCGCTCGAGCGTCGCGCGGATGACGTTGGCGAGGACTCGCCGGCGCTCGTCGAGGAACAGATGGCCGAGCGCCGAGAGCCCGCCCGGAAAATACTCGTCGAGCCCGCGGACGAGGTCGGCAACGCTCTGGCGCGCACACCGGGCGACCAGGTCGGCCTTGAGCGCGTCGTACGTCGCCTGGTCGTCCCACGTGCGGACGCCGCACGAGAAGTCGTGGCCGCCGAAGTGCGCGAGCGCGTAGACCATCTCGCGCGTCTCGCCGGTCGTCTCCGAGCTCACGCGCACGTGAGCGACGGCCAGTCTGGTGCCATCGGCCGACTCTCGGGCCTCGTCGAGGCGCTCGACTCGGTAGGCGTAGATGCGCGCGTCCGCGGGATACGCGTCCAGGAGCCCGGTGATCGCGTAGTGCGTGACGACGCGGCTCAGGTTGACCGCGGTCGGCCGGATGAGACGCCGGTACACTTCGGCGCCGTCGCGCATCTCGGGCACGTTGCTCGGCGCCGCCGCGAGCCGCCGGACGAACTCGTCCTCGAGCCGACCGCCGCCGAGGTCGTTGAGGTACTGCAGGGCCATCGAGGCGTAGCGGAGGATCTGGACGGGCTCGATCGCCGAGATCTCGTCGAAGAACCAGCCGCACGAGGTGTACATCAAGAGCCGGTTGCGCTCGAGCTCGAGCAGCCGCCGCGCCTCGACGCGCGCCGCCGGATCCAGACGCTCACGGGCGTGCGCGTCGAAGAACGCGTCGAGCCGCTCCGGGCTCCGATCGAGCAGCACGGCGGCGTAGTCGTCTCGGGCCGCCCACGGGTCCTTCAGATGCGCGGAGGCGCGCGCCTCGAAGAACGGATCGATCTGGTCGCGGAGCCAGTCGAGCGCCTCGCGCAGCGGCGCGCGCCAGCGCTGGTGCCAGTCGCCCCGCGTGCGGCAGCCGCAATCAGACCGCCAGCGCTCGATGCCGTGGGCGCAGCTCCACGAGGTGTTCTCGCGGATCTCGACTTCGTGCGTGGGCGGGTTGGCCGCCAGGAACGCGCCGTAGTTCGTGAGGGTCGCCGCGCCCTCGGCCTCGATGCGCTGCACCGCCGCGGCCAGCGCCATCTCGCCGAAGCGGCTGTGATGGCCGTAGGTCTCGCCGTCGGTCGCGCAGTGGACCAGCTGCGGCCACTGCCTCGTGTCCGAAAAGGCCGCGTTGAGCCAGGCCACGAAGTTCTCGGAGCGCTCGAGCAAGCGCTCGAAGGCGATCGCCCGCGAGATGTGCCCATCGTAGAAGAACACCGCCAGGCTGAGACCGCGCGGGCCTTTCCAGAGATAGGCGCGGCTCGGATCGATCCCGTTGCCGACGTCTTCCCAGGCCTCGGCGTCGAGCGGCCGGACGCGCGCGGCCTGGTACGGCGCCAGGATCGTGAACTTCACGCCCGCCTCGGCGAGCACCTCGAGCGATTCGTTGTCGACCGCCGTCTCGGGCAGCCAGAGGCCTTCCGGCTCTCGCCCGAAGCGCTCGCGGAAGTCTTCGATGCCCCAGCGTACCTGGGTGACCTTGTCGCGGCGGGTGGCCAGCGGCAGGATCATGTGGTTGAAGACCTGCGCGCACGCGTTGCCGTGGCCGCGGGCCGCGACGCTGGCGCGGTCGGCTTCGAGGATCTTCGCGTACACGTCCCGGCGATGCCGCTCGAGCCAGGCGAACAACGTCGGCCCGATGTTGAACGAGATCTTCTCGAAGTTGTTGACGATGTCGAGGACGTGGTTTGTCTCGTCGACGCGCCGAGCCGCCGTGTTCGGCGCGTAGCACTCGGCGGTCACCCGCTCGTTCCAGTCGTGATGCGGGGCGGCCGAGTCCTGGACCTCGACCGATTCGAGCCAGGGATTCTCGCGCGGCGGCTGGTAGAAGTGGCCGTGGATGACGATCGCGCGGTTCAAAATTCCTCGATGCCTCGCAAAAACTCGCGCCGGCCCCCGCGCGGGACCACCACGAGGCCCGACGGGTCGACGTGATAGACACGGCGGTCGGCGGCGAGGTCGTGACCGATCTCGGCGCCCGCCGGGATGATGTTGAATCGATCGATGATCGCGCGGCGCAGGTGGGCGCCCTTACCGACGGTCGTATGGTCCATGACGATCGAGTCCTCGATCACGGCGCCCTCATTGACCCACACCGACTTGCCGAGGATCGAATTCCTGATCGTCGCGCGCTTGACCAGCGACGACTCGCCGACCTGCGCGTTGTCGACGTCGCCAGCGATGAAGCGCGCGGCCGGGCCGGCGTGGTGCTCGCTGCGAATCGGCCAGAGCCGGTTGTCGAGGTCGAAGCGCGGCGACTCGCCCAGAAGGTCCATGTGGGCTTCCCAGTAGGACGCGATCGTGCCGACGTCGCGCCAGTACGCCTGCTCCTCGTACGGCTTGACCCCGGGCACGTCGTTGGTCTGGAAGTCGTACGCGAAGACGCGGCCTGTCGGAACCATCTCGGGGATGATCGAGCGGCCGAAGTCGTGATCGGTGGACCGCCGCGCGTCGGCCACGAGCGCGTCGATCAGCGGCTGGCGCGAGAAGATGTAGTTGCCCATCGAGACCAGCGCGCGCTCGGGATCGCCCGGTATCGGCGTCGGCTTCGCGGGCTTCTCCTCGAAGTGGACGACTCGTCCCGCGCGATCGACCGCGAGCACGCCGAACTGACGGGCGTCGGCCACCGGCACCGGGCGGGCCGCGATCGTGACGTCGGCGTCTGATTCCTGGTGGTAGGCCAGCATCTGGTTCACGTCCATGCGGTAGACGTGGTCGGAGCCGAACACGGCGACGACGTCGGCGTTGAAGTCGTCGATCAGGTTCAGGTTCTGGAGCACGGCGTCGGCAGTGCCGCGGTACCAGGCCGCGCCGACCCGCATCTGCGGCGGCACGACCGTCACGAAGAAGTCCGGCAGCATGCCGCTCGTCCGCCAGGCCAGGCGCAGGTGCTCGATCAGCGACTGCGCCTTGTACTGGACGAGGACGTAGAGCGAGGGCATGTCCGAGTTCACGAAGTTCGACAGCACGAAATCGATCAGGCGGTTGCGGCCTCCGAACGGTACGGCCGACTTCGAGCGCTCGCGCGTCAAGGGCTGCAGGCGATCTCCACGGCCGCCCGCCATGACCATCGCGAGGAGACGCGCACGCCGAGGCATCGTGCTCAGCCCGAGGCGGGTGACTCGAGGGCCCAGGAGGGATTCAGGTCCGGGAAGCAGAAGTCGTCGCGCTCGAGCCGGCCCAGCGAGTGCGCGGCGTCGGGAGACAGCGTATCGCCGGCCTCGAGAGCTCGCGCCATCTCACAGAGCCGCTTGAACTCGGCGTAGTGCTCGGCCACCCGCCGCTCGGCGTAGTCCGACGCGGTCCTGGTCGTGATCAGGAACTGCCAGTCGGACGACTGGAGCAGCAGGAGCTCTCTAGCCGCCTGCGTGAGCACCCGCCGCAGCTCTGGGCGGCCGTCGAGCCGAGCCAGGTGCCCGACCCATTCGGCCTCGGCGCTGTACACCCGGTCCCACGTCCACTCGGTGCCGCGATTCAACCACACGCGATGGTCGCCGCCTTCGCCCCAGGAGCCCTCGGGCAGCGAGAGTGTCGTGCGGGCCGGCACGGACTCGAGCGCCTCGCCGAGCGTCATCCGCGGGACGCCGCGGCGCTCCATCTCGCGCGCCACGTGCTCGAGCCACTGGGGGCCCTCGAACCACCAGTGGCCGAACAGCTCGGCGTCGTAGGGCGAGCACACGAGCGCGGGCCCCTTGCCGGCTTGCGCCAGGGTGTCCTCGACCAGGTCGACGAAATGGGGCGCCTGCAGACGCGTCTTCTGCGCCGCGACCTCGGGGTCGTACACCGCCTTGGTGCCGAGGTCGCCCTGGTTGTCGGTGATCCGCCAGAATCTGAGGCCACCGGGGAAGTGCTTCTTGTGAAACTCCAGGTACGAGTAGTCGCCGGGGTACCCGTGCTCGCGGCTCCACACCTGCAGCGTGGTCCGCGGGTCGCGGAAGAACGCGATCGCCTCGCCCTTGCCGCCCCGCGAGGCGACCCGGTAGGGGAGATAGGGCGAGCGCGCCTGGCCGGTCGGCACCGCCTGAGGCTCTACCTTGTCCTGTTTGTAGAGCGGCAGGTAGTCGCGGTAGAGGAAGATGGGCTGGCCGGCCGACACCAGGTGAGCGTCGGCAATGAAGTATTCGAGCCCCTGCTTGGCCAGCATCTCCTCGATGCCGGGCCGTACTCGCCGATCACGGCCGCTCTCGGGCCCGGTCGGCGCCGTCCACTCGTACCGGGGTCGGTAGGCGCACTCCGGCAGCCAGATCCCCCGCGGAGCGCGGCCGAAGTGCCTGCGGTGGGTCTCGACGGCGGTACGAAGCTGGAGCTGGATCGACTCGTCCCGCGCGAGCAGCGGCAGGTAGCCGTGGGTCGCCGCGCAGGTGATGATCTCGACGTGGCCGCCGCGCTGGAGATCGGCGAAGGTGCCGGGAATATCCCCCCCGATTCTCCGGTGCATCTCCCACATCCGCTCGAAGAACTCCTCCCAGAAGTGGGTGAGGCGGACGATCTCCTTGTTGCCGGCGCGCATGAAATGCTCGCGAGACTCCATGCAGGCGCGCCGGACGTTATCGTGGTAAAAAGATAATTCCTTCTGAAATTCGGGCGAGGCGAGCTGCTCGGTCAGCACCGGCGACAGGTTGATCGTCCATTTGGGCGAGATGCCATCGGCCACCAGCCGGTGCGCCGTCTCGAGGAGCGGCAGATAGCACTCGAACGCCGCCTCGCAGAGCCAGTCGCTGCCATGGGGCCAGCGGCCGTGATTGACCACCATCGGAAGATGGGTGTGCAGTACCAAGGCGAATGGTGAGGCCATGGGGTCTTCATTGGACCGTATGAGCGCGCTCGGTGCAAGCCTTCTCGCGAACGGCGTCACATTTCGGGTCTGGGCGCCTCGGTGCCGCTCGGTCGACGTGGTCGTCGATGGCCGGGCGATCGAGGCGCTGCACGCGCGCGACGGCGGAATCTTCGACGCCACGCTGGAGGGACTCGCCGAGGGCGCACGGTACAAGTTTCGGCTCGACGCGACTCGCTATCGGCCGGATCCCGCGTCGCGATTCCAGCCCGAGGGCGTACACGGCCCGTCGGTCGTCGTCGATCCCACGCGCTTCGTGTGGACCGACCAGGAGTTCTCGGGCCACGCGCTCGGCGAGCTCGTGTTCTACGAGCTCCACGTCGGCGCGTTCACGCCGCCCGGCACGTTCGAGGCGATCATTCCGCATCTGGCGCGGCTCGTCGAGCTCGGTGTGACCGCGGTCGAGCTGATGCCGATCGCGGAGTTTCCGGGCTCGCGCAACTGGGGCTACGACGGCGTGCATCTCTGGGCGCCGCAGTCGACGTACGGCGGCCCGCGCGGCCTGCGCCGTCTCGTCGACGCCTGCCACGCGCGCGGCCTCTCGGTGTTCCTCGACGTCGTCTACAACCATCTCGGGCCCGAGGGTAACTATCTGGCCGAGTTCGGCCCCTACTTCGCGGACCGCACGCAGACCGCCTGGGGGCCGGCGGTCAACTACGACGGCACGGGATCGGAGGGCGTGCGCCGCCACGTGATCGAGAACGGCCGCATGTGGGTCAGCGAGTTCCACATCGACGGCTTCCGGCTCGACGCGATCCACGCGATCTACGACACGAGCCCCGTGCACGTCCTCACCGAGTTCACGGATGCCGTGCGGGCCGAAGCCACGCGCATGGGTCGGCGCGTCCACGTGATCGCCGAATCGCACGACAACGACCGCAAGATCGTGCTGCCCGCGAACGCCGGAGGCCTCGGGCTCGACGCGGTGTGGTCGGACGACTTTCACCACGCCGTGCACCGGCGGCTCACCGGCGAGTCGATGAGCTATTACGTCGACTTCGGCGGCGAGCAGCATCTCGAGCGCGCGATCGCCGAGGGCTTCGCCTACCAGGGTGAGCCGTCGGAATATTTCGGCAAGCCGCGGGGCACGCCGAGCGCCGATCTTGGCGGCGAGCACTTCGTCATTTGCCTACAGAACCACGATCAGGTCGGAAACCGCCCGCAGGGCGAGCGGCTCGGCACGCTCGTGCCGTTCGAGGCGATGAAGCTCGCCGCCAGCCTGATGTTCGTCGCGCCGGCCATCCCGCTCATCTTCATGGGCGAGGAATACGGCGAGACCGCACGCTTTCAGTTCTTCAGCTCGTTCCTCGACAAGAACCTCGCCGATGCGGTGCGCAAGGGCAGGGCCGAAGAGATGACGCGCTGGGACTGGCACGGCCAGATCTCTGATCCCAATGCGCCCAACACGTTCGTTAGCTCGCGGCTCAACCATTCACTCGCGGGCGCGCCGCGGCACCGCGGGTTGCGCGAGCTCTACCGACGCTGGCTGACGCTCAGGCGCACCCATCCAGCGCTCGGCACCGGCCACAAGCAGCTCACGCGCGTGGCCCGCGAAGCCGACGGCGCCGTGCTCGTCGTGACGCGCGCGACTGCGGATGGCGATGAGGTCAAGCTGGTCGCGAATCTCACCCCGAAGACCCAGGCTCTCACGCTCGAGGCGCCGGACTGGCGCGTGCTCATCGACAGCGACGCCGAGACCTACGGCGGCACGAGCACGGCCGTTCCGCTCGCGCCGTACCAGTGCTTGCTGTACGAGGCGAGGCGGTGATAGCGTCCGCCTCGTGACGCGCGGCCCCGACCTCGTCGACCAGATCCTCGCCCTCGACCCCGGCCGCCGCGACATCGCCGCGTTCTCCTCGCCGGGCGCCGCCACCAAGGCGGCTCGCGCGCTTCGTGGAGCCCGCCGCGTCCTGATCGTCACCGGCTTCGCCGTCGAGCCCGACATGCCCGAGACCGACGGTCCACCGGGCGCGACGGTGCTCGGCCGCGCGCTGCGCCGGCTCGGCGCGCGCGTCACGTACGTCACCGATACGGTCAACGTGCCGCTCGTCGAAGCTGCGCTCAAGGTGCTCGACGAGCCGTTGGACGTCGTGGTGTACCCGAGTGGAGCCGACGGCGCCCGCCGGCTGCTCGACGCGGAGAAGCCGACGCACCTGGTGGCGATCGAGCGTCCCGGCCGCAACCGCGCCGGCGACTACCTGAACATGCGGGGCGACTCGGTAGCGGCGTGGAACGCGCCGCTCGACGAGCTGTTTATTTGTAGCGGGGATTATCGTAGCGGGGACCGTAAGCCCAGCTTGGACCGAGGGTGGCCTGAGAAAGGTGCGAGCCGGCTCCGGACGCCCGCACAACGCTCACGTAGACGTACGACTCGGCGCCCGGTGACGGTTGGGATCGGCGATGGCGGCAACGAGATCGGCATGGGCGCCGTGCGCGCGAAGGTCGCGCGGCTCGACCCGCTCAGAGCGCGGATCGCCACGGTGGTTCCGGTCGATCACCTGGTCGTGGCCGGCGTTTCCAACTGGGGAAGCTACGGTGTCGTCGCCGCGCTCGGCCGGCTCGTCGGGAGCGATCTCTTGCACACGCCCGAGCTCGAGCGACGGCTGATCGCGGCCTGCGTGGCGGTGGGCGCGTGCGACGGCGTCACGAGACGCCGCGAGCACACCGTGGATGGACTGAGCGCCGACACCCACGCGGCGATCGTCGATCTGTTCCGACTTGCCGCGATCGGCGTGCCTGGATTCGCGGCACGTTCCGGTATGATTGGGGCGGGGCAGCCGAGGAGACGATCATGACGATCCACGAGGAGTACCGCGCCAAGCACGCCAAGTCCGCCGCGCTCTGGGAGCGCGCGCGGCGCTCGGTCCCGGGCGGCATCACCCACGACATCCGCCATCTGTCGCCGTTTCCCACCTACATCGAACGGGCGGCCGGCACGCGCAAGTGGGACGTCGACGGCAATGAGTACGTCGATTACTGGATGGGCCACGGCGCCCTCTTCCTGGGCCACTGCCATCCGGCGGTCGTGCGCGCGGTGCAGGAGCAAGTTGCGCGGGGCACGCATCTCGGCGGATGCCACGAGCTCGAAGTGCGCTGGGCGGAGCTGGTCACGCAGCTCGTCCCGTGCGCCGAGCTGGTGCGCTTCACGATGTCCGGCACTGAGGCGACTCATCTGGCGATGCGCGTGGCGCGCGCCTTCACCGGACGGTCGCGCATCGTGAAGTTCGCGGGTCACTTCCACGGCTGGCACGACGGCGCCGTCGCGGGCGTGAACCCGCCATACGAAGTACCGATGTCCGCGGGCGTTCCGGGCGCGGTCCTCGACCAAGTGCTGATCTGCCCGCCGAACGACATCAAGGCGGTGCAGGTGGCGCTCGAGCGCGGCGACGTCGCCGCGGTCATCCTCGAGCCGGCGGGCGGCGGCTCGGGAACGACTCCGACGATCCCGGGCTATCTCCAGGAGCTGCGCGCGCTAACGAGCCAGCACAATGTCGTGCTGATCTTCGACGAGGTGATCACGGGATTCCGCTACTCGCCCGGTGGCGCCCAGGCGTACTTCGGCGTCACGCCCGACCTCACGACGCTCGCCAAGATCGTGGCCGGCGGACTCCCCGGAGGCGCCCTCTGCGGCCGCCGACCACTGATGTCGATGCTCGCCTTTCGCGGCGATCCCGACTGGGACAGAAGCCAGCGCGTCGCGCACGCCGGCACGTTCAACGCGAACCCGCTCTGCGCCTCGGCCGCGATCGCGACGCTCGAGCAGTGCGCGGACGCGTCACTGCAGGCGCGCGCCAACAAGGCGGGCGACGAGCTGCGCCGGAGCCTCTCCGAGGTGATGAAGCGCGTCGGCGTCCCGGGCACCTGCTACGGCGAAGCGTCGATCTACCACGTGTCGTTCGAGGGCAAGCCCGGCCTGGCCGGCCCGGATCGGCCGCGCCGCGCCGGTCTCTATCATCTGCTGCGTTGCGCGCTCATGAACAACGGCGTGGACTCGTCGATGAATCACGGCTGGATCTCGGCCATGCACGCCGACGAAGATCTCCAACGCACCGTCAAAGCGTACGAGCGGGCCTTCGCGGCGATGGTCGCCGAAGGCGCGTTCAAGGGCGCATGACGCGAGCCCTGGTAGCCCACGCCGGGCGAGGCAGGCCGGCGTCGCGGCTTCTCCTTCTGATGGCCGGCGCGTTGCTCGTGGCCGGCTGCGTCTACTATCCTACCGTCGAGGACGTCGGCGGTGTGCGCCTCTTGCCCGAGCACGGCCGCATCGTGCGCAACGGCGACGGCGCGCTCTTCTTCGTGGACATCAACAGCACCGGCATGTTCGAGGACGCGCTCGTGAAGGTGGAAACGCCCATCGCCAAGCGCGCTCAGCTGCTGACTCAGGCCGGCGAGCCGCTCGCGAAGATCACGCTGGCGCCGACGGCTCTCACGCGCTTGCATTCGGGCGGCGAGCGCGTCGCGCTCTTGGAGCTGACGCGCGAGCTCACGCCGGGCGAAGTCGTGATCGTCACGCTTTACTTCGAGAAGTCGGGCGCGTTGGGCGTCGTCTCTCCGGTCGAGTAGCGCGCTTTCCTGGCCTTCGGAAGTGGACGCCCTCGCGCGCGTCTGCTATCCTCACGCGTCTGGTGGGCAGGTAGCTCAGTTGGTAGAGCACAGGACTGAAAATCCTGGTGTCGGCGGTTCAATCCCGTCCCTGCCCACCAGTTTTTTCGTGTCGCTCCGCGACATCGGGTCGATGATCGGCACGCCGCTTTGCCCAGCACTTTGCCCACGATGGGCGGCGAGCCTCTCCGCAGCGCCGCGGAGCATCGTCTCGTCGCCGATCGCGTAGCGTCGATACACGCTCGCGATTGCAACCGGCCCTACAACCCCGGCAGGAGAAACGTGGCGGCCGTAATGGCTCCCGCACCGCCAAAGAGAAGCAAGATGGCGCGCACGATCGGATCCTCCCCGATGGGGCGGAAGGGCCCGTCACGTTCCGCGACGACCTCATCTCGAATTCTTGAGCTGCCTCACCCTTCGCCTGTGGCGGCAGGCCCCCGTCCAAGGCCGGGGCGACGTTCGATCCGCGTCCAGCTCATAGCGCTCGATCCAGATATTCAGCTTGTCGGTGATGGTCCTTCTGAGCCCAGCGGCGCGGTGCCGCAACCGGGCCACGTAGATCACGGCGAGCGCGGCGGCGAGGACGAAGAGCAGCACATACGCCAGCGGAAGCGTCAAGATGTCGAATACGCCGGCCGACGTGGAGATGACGAGCAGGAGCGCGATGAAGGGCAGGTAAACGAGATGATTCAACGCCGCGCCCAGCCTGACCACCAATCGGGACCACGCGTCGAAGCGTGCGCCAGGAGCTGCTTCTCATTCGGGTCAGCCATAGCGCACCATTCTCCAGCCCATTGCTCAGTTCCCCTCTGGTCGGCCCAGGCGGTGTGCGAGGAGGCGCACGCGGTCGACCTCGGCCTCGTCGCAGGCACTCGGCTCGAGCTCCTCGGCGACGCGCAAACATCGCTCGGCGGAATCGCGATCGCCGAGCATTTCGAAGGCCTCGGCCGTACACAGCACGCCGCTGAGTGATCGCTGTTGGCGCGCTCGATAGAACGCGATCCAGTAAGTCTCCCGGGTCAGGGCCGCGGCGCTTCGCGCGAGGTTCGGGGACGTACCGACCCGGAGCGAGGCGGTCGCGACGGTGAAGAGCCCGTGCCAGCCGGGATGGCTGAGTGCCGCAGAATAGGCTTGCCGCCACGCTCGGATGGACTCGCCCCTATTGTTCGCCGCAAGCGCTTCGTCCATCGCCTCGATATAGGCTGTCCAGGGGCCGAGCGTCTGGATCTTGCCGACAAGCATCTTCGAATCCTCCATCTCCCCAGCACTAAGGCAGCAGACGCAGCAGTTTGACGTCCTGAGGTGTCGTCGGCGAACACGCCTGCAAATCATAAGGACGATCAGCACTGGTAGTTCCTGACACGTCAGAACTGACGCACGCGAGCTGACCGACTGGAACCGTCGGACGAGCCCGGGCGGTTGCCATCGACAGACCGAACAACGCGAGCCCGACGAGCACGAGCCACAGGACAACGGTGACAAGCGCGTCGCGGTAGAGCTCCCACGAGAGGCTGTCCATGCGCGTTTGAACCCGCGGCGTCGAGTCGGGTTTCGTCGCAATGCCCCGGGCCGCCACCGTGTCGGGTCGTGACCAGCTAGCGTTCAATACTCGCTCCTCTGCGGATTTCGCACAGCAAGAGCGAGACCAGGCAAAGCACTCCGCGGAATTCGCGAGTATCCCGGATGTCGATTGGCACGGAGGGCTGGTCATTCACCGGTTGATGACCACTGAAGCTCACGTTTGATCGGGGAGCGCACCCGACGTACTTGGCTCCAAGGCGGATCCGCCTTCAGCCGGAAACTGTGGGTGACGATTCCTCTACGAAGCCCTACGGGATTTCCGCGAACAGAGTTGGCGCGTGGCTTGCCGTCGCTCTGAAGCAGGTCAGCCGAGCGAGATATGAATCAGATCGGAATCTCCCAAGTGGAGTCGGAGTTTGGGCCGCACAGACGGCCCGGTCCATGGCCGTCCCTTGACCGGTCAATTGACCACCCGCTGACCGCGGTGCCGCAGTACCATACCGCCGGCGTGGATGCACTCGGCAACCTCCTCGGAGACGATGCGAAGATCGTCGCCCTCCGGCAGAAGGCGCGCGCCCTTCTGCAGCGCCATCAGGGTGCACGCCGGCTGCCACCGATCCTGATCCAGGGTGAGACGGGGACCGGCAAAGGACTGCTGGCGCGGCTCATGCACCGAGCGGGTCCTCGTGCGGACGCTCCTTTCGTCGACATCAACTGCGCCGCGATCCCTGAAACGCTGCTGGAGGCCGAACTGTTCGGCTACGAGCGGGGGGCGTTCACGGACGCGCGGCAGTCGAAGCCAGGGCTGTTTCAGGTCGCCCACGGTGGCACGTTGTTCCTCGACGAGATCGGTCTGCTTCCGCGGGGCCTTCAAGCCAAGCTGCTCTCGGTGCTCGATCAAGGCAGCGTTCGGCGGCTCGGGGCGACCAAGAGTGAGCCCGTCAACGTGTCGATTGTCGCGGCCACGAACGAGCCGTTACCGTCCGCTGTGGTCGAGGGACGGTTTCGCGAAGACCTCTATCACCGGCTGGCGGTGCTCACCCTTGAGCTGCCGCCGCTGAGAGAGCGGCCTGATGACATCGAGCTCTTGGCAGGGCGGTTGCTCGCGCATGTCTGCGCCGAGTACAGGCTGCCCGACAAGAGGCTGGCGGAGGACGCGCAAATCGCGCTGCGAACCTATGAATGGCCTGGGAACGTGCGCGAGCTCAGCAATGTCATCGAGCGGGCGGCGCTTCTCTCAGACACCGACACGATCGCCGCGGACGGCTTGGATCTACCCCGACATTCCCGTTACGAACCGCGTCGATCGCCCGCGGCCGCCCCGGCACTCGAGGGGACGAATCGCGACCGCCTCGTCGATGCGCTGGAACAAACGGAGTGGAACATCACCCGGACCGCGGCGATGCTTGGCATCACCCGCAATACGGTCCGCGCGCGGATGCGGCTCTATGGGTTACGTTCGCCCGGCGTCGGTCTGGAGGCAACCGCGCCCGCGCCGGAAGCCTCGTCGGCGGGCAGCGTGACTCCGACTACGACCGATCACGGGGAGTCGCCGGCGACAGCTGAAGTCCGCTGGGACCGCCGCCGCGTGACGTTCTTGCGCGCGCGCATCCTCGCCGCCGTCGACACCTCGCCCTCGGTGACGACCCGCGTCCTCGGCTCGTTGATCGAGAAGGCGCAGAGCTTCGGCGGCTATGTGAGTGAGATCGGCCAGCACGGTATCCTCGCCGTTTTCGGTCACGAGCCGGCCGAGGACGCGCCGCGTCGAGCTGCGACGGCCGCGCTTGCCGTCACGAAGTTGGTGGCGCGCGAACGTCTGCAGGGTGATCTGCCAACCGAGGTCTCAGTGACGCTCGGCATCCACGTCGAGCGCGTCGCATTAGCGCGTCTCGGGGGCCGACCGGTCATCGAGCAGGACGCCGCCCAGCGAACCGCGGCCACGCTCGATGGGCTGGAACCCATTGGCGCTCTGGAGATCGCCGTGAGCGAGCCGGCGGTTGGCTTCCTGCTCCATTACTTCGATGTCGAGCCGCGGCTGGATCCCCCCACTGGCCGCCATCGTCTTGTCGGGCGGTGGGACGCGCCTGGTGGCGCCCACCCCGTCGCCTTCATCGGCCGGGATCCCGAGATCGACATGCTCCAGAGCCTGCTCGACCGCGCGATGCTTGGCAACGGCCAGATCGTGACGCTGGTGGGGCAGCCCGGCATCGGCAAGTCGCGACTGCTTCATGAGTTCGAGCAGTCCGCTCGTCGGGAGGGCGTCATCTCACGTGTGGGGCGCTGTGCCTCGTATGGGACGCACGTGCCCTATTTCCCTGTGATCGGGATCATCCAGACGGTTTGCGGCGTCGAGGAGACGGACTCGATCGAAACGGTCGACGCCAAGGTGCTGGGTGCGCTCCGTCCGCTAGGGGAGTCCGCGGTCACATCGGCGCCCTATCTGCAGTACCTGCTCTTCCCGCGCAAGGGCGGCGAATTGCGAGATCGCTCGCCCGATGTCATCAAGGCGGCGACGTTCGAGGCCATCCGGCGCATCACCCTCGCCCAGCAGGACCGGCGGACCCTCCTGCTGGCCATCGAGGACCTTCACTGGATCGACCAGACGTCCGCCGAGCTGCTCGCATCCCTCGTGGAGCTGACGACTGCCTCTCGAGTCCTCATCGTGACGACCTGCCGCCCGGGTCATCCGCTGCCGTGGTCGACGCGGTCGAACGCAACGCAGATCGCGCTCGGCCCGCTCTCGGCTGCGGAAAGCCGGCAGCTGGTGACATCGGTGTTGTCGACGCGACCAGCGACCGATGCGATCGTATCGCGCATCCTGGACCGGGGCGAAGGCAACCCGTTCTTCCTGGAGGAGCTTGCTCGCACCATTCGCGAACAATCCGACGCGACGGACACGCTGGCCGTGCCCGGGACCGTGCACGACATCGTCGCGGCCCGCATCGACAGCCTCCCCGGCGCCGACAAGCACGTGCTCGACGTGGCCGCGGTGATTGGTCGAGATTTTTCGATCTCGCTGCTGCAGGAGGCGAGTGAGGTGTCCAGCGCCGACCTGCGCAGCAGCCTGGGACGCCTGCAGGCCGGCGACTTCGTCTATGCCACTCGGTTCGGCGCCGATCCTGAGTACGCGTTCAAGCACGCGCTGACGCAGGAGGTCGCCTACGACATCATTTCGCACGATGTGCGCGTGCCGCTCCACGCGCGGGTTGTCGCCGCCATCCAGAGGCTAGCGCCGGAGACCCGCGAGCGGCGTCCGGACACCCTGGCGCGCCACTGCACCGAGGCGGGCCGGCACGCCGAGGCGATCGAGCACTGGTGCCACGCCGGTCAGCTGGCGATGCAGCGCAGCGCGCACGGCGACGCAATCGTGCACCTCGACCGAGCCTTGATGCTCCTGGTTGATCAGCCGGAGAGCGCCGCCCGAGACGGGCAGGAGATCGCGGCGCAGCTCGCCATGGCCACGTCGCTCACGGCCGCACGCGGGTATGGTGCGCAAGAGACCGAGCGCACGCTCGGCCGCGTCCGTGTCCTCGCCGATCGGATCGGCGACACGACCCAGAGATTCTTCGTTCAGTGGACTCTGTGGCGATTCCAGATGGCTCGTGCCGATTTCCGCGAGGCCGAAGAGCTGGTGGTCCAGCTGCTGGCCGTCGCCGACGTTCATGACGATCCCGTCGTCCGCCAGGGCGCGCATGTCGCGGCCGGCATCGACCAGTTCTATCTGGGAGAGTTCGCCCGCGCTCGGGAGCATCTCACACGGGCGATCGCCCTCTATGATCGTGCCCAGACGCCAACCCAGACTCTCCGGTACGGCCAGGACCTCGGTATCGCAGCGTGGGGCTTTCTCGGCTGGGCCGAGGCCGTCTCCGGCGATCTCGACCGCGCCCTCCAGCAGGCCGAGACGGCGGTACGGTTGGCGCGCGAGACCCGGCACCCCTTCACTTTGGCACTTGCACTACTCCTGGTTTGCGAGGTGCTCGAGCTTCGCCAGGATGCCGACGCGGTGAGGCGTCACGGTGAGGAGCTGGTGGCGCTCTCGCACGAGCACGGGTTCGCATTCTTCCTGGCGATCGGGCTGACACACACCGGGTGGGCGATCAGCCGCCTCGGCGACGTGCGCGTTGGAGTCGCCATGCTGCAGGAAGGTGCCGACCTCTTCCGCGCGGCCGGCCAGCGGGTCGGCCTCGCGCATCGCGCCCGCCTCGCCGAGGGCCTGCTGGCCACGGGCGCGGTCGAGGCGGCGCTGGATGTGATTGCGGATGCCCTGGAGCGGCGACGGCAGAGCGGGGAACACGCCTTCGCCGCCCCGTTGCTGACGATGCGCGGCGAGGCGCTCGCCCGGCGCGGCGAGACGCCCGCCGCCGCACAGTCATTCCGAGAGGCCATCGAGATCGCAAATCGGCAGGGTGCCACGTTGTTCGCTAACCATGCGGCGGCGGGCCTGAGTCGCCTGGAGAACACGCGATGAGCATCTCGAACTGGAACGGCTCGGTGCACTTCACCCCGCAATCCGTCCAGGTGCCGAAGACACCCGGGGAGCTCAAGGCCATCATCACGAACCCGGCGCTGCCCTCGCCGCTGCGCGCGCTCGGGGAGTTGCACTCGCTCAACGAGGCTGCCGCCACCGACGGCACCGCCATCTACATGCGACACTTCGACAAGAAGTGCCCGCCACGGACGGCCCCGAACGGCCAGATGACGGTCACCGTCGGCGCCGCTGTCCGGATGATCGACCTCATGAAGTGGCTGAAGCCCTACGGGCTGCAGCTCGAGGTCGTGCCGGAGATCGGCAATGCCACCGCGGGTTCGGTGGCCTGCTGCGGCACCAAGGACTCGTCGCTGCGCGGCGGTCCCGGACAGATCAGCTCCGGCGTGGTCGCGGTTCGCATGATCAAGGCGAACGGGAGCGACTGGCACGTCACGGCCGCGAGCGACCTGGAGGAGGTGCGCTCGAGCTACGGGCTGTTCGGCGTGATCTACGAGGTCACCTTCCGAGTCGTAAAGCGGGTGAAGGTGACCTACAGCTACCCGATCTTCAAGCTGGGCGAGTCGCTGGACGAGGGCAGGCCGCTGCCCACGCCCGAGGAGATCCTGGGCAAGAAGGCCGACGGCTTCCTCGGCTTCCTGCTGCCGCACCGGCGGCGGCTGATCGTGGAGCGCCGACGGATCGTGAAGAATCCGTGGCGGATCTGGATCTTCGACGGTCTCAAGGCGTGGGCGCGCAAGTTCGCGTGGACGACGGGCGCCCGCCCCTTCATGGGCCTGCTGCGCCCGCTGCCGCGGCGCTGGCAGCACGGCATCTCGACGGCGTGGGCGAAGTGGCTGGAGGGCGGCGGGCTCGACTTCTTCTTCATGAAGTTCCTCGGGCGGTACTCCTCGTGGCGGGCCGACGCGATGATCGACTTCAAGCGGCCGGTCTCGAGCTACTTCGAGTTCACCTTCTGGGCGTTCCCCGCCCGAGACTGGGGCACGATCGTTCCCGACTTCTTCAAGTTCATGCAGGAGTTCGAAGAGAACTGGCGCTTCCGGCCGCGGCTGCCCGTGGAGGTGTACTTCATCCAGCAGGACGACCGCGCCGCGCTGTCCTTCTGTCCCGACGGCGCCATCTTCACGCTCGACCTCGTGAACTGGACGGACGAGGAGCCGGCGCTGTGGAAGAAGCTGAACGTCGAGTTCAACGAGTTCGCCGCGCGCCACGGCGGCCGTCCGCTACTGAACCAGACCAAGCACCTCTCGCCCCAGGTCGCGCAGTACCTGTGGCGGCAGAGCCCCGGCTGGGGCCGCATCGCCCGCGCGCGGCAGCAGCACGACCCACACGGGCGGTTCCTCACCCCATTCTTCGAGCAGCGTTTGCCCTGACCGAACGTCGAGGAGGCCGTCCATGGCGTTGAGGATCAAGATCCCCTTCGTACTGGACCTCGCGATCGTGCGCGACGACGCGGAGATGACCCGGCTCAACAACGAGCCGGCCATCGTCCGCCACGTCACCGGCAAGGGCGGGCTGCTGCACCGGCTGATCCGCGCGCGGATCGAGTCGCTGCCCGTCGGCAAGGGCCTGCTGCCGGCGTTCGAGCGGCGAGATAATCCGGCGCGGCACGCCGCGCAGCAGAAGACGGAGCAGGAGCTGACCCGGCTGGCTAAGGAAGCGCAGCCCTTCGATCGAGGGGCCATCGCGCGGCTGGCGCGGTTCGTCGTGGGCGACGACCTCGAGCAGCCGGTCGGCGTGACGGTGCAGGAAGTCATCGGCCGGATGCTGGACCCCGACTACAAGGCGACCGAGGCCTCGTACGCCGCAGCGCGCGACGTGGCGGCCGTCTTCAGCTCGTGCCCAGTCGCCGCGCTGAGGGTGCTGTGGTGGAAGGTGACTGCCCGCCTGGTGCTGAGCCGGGCGCTCATCTGGCATCTCGGCCGCTACAATCCGACGCAGATCCACGCCACGGCCATCGCCATGCACAACGTGGTGGACTCGCTCAAGCGTATGCGCACGGCGATGAAGACCGACGTGTGGGATACGCCGCCGGCCCAGGCGGCTGCCTGGGCGCTGGCCGCGCCGTCCCGCGTGATGCGCGCGTGCACAGCAGGACTCGGCGGGCGCGACGGGCTGCGCGACGGCACGATGATCTGGTTCAAGCTGCGCAAGATCCATAGGGACACCGAGAACAACGACCTGGCCTTCTCGCGCCACCAGTGGAGCCAGTGTCCGGCCCACGCGATCATCCCGCGGCTGCTGGAGGAGGTGTGGGCGACGGCCGTGCGAGAGCGCGCGACGCAGCGTTACGTGCGGCGGCCGAGCCTGCTCTCCCGGCTGCTGGCGGCGCCGGTGATCAAGGCCGTCATGTGGCTCAACCGCCGGCGGCCCTGGTATCGCCTCGGGTGGTGGCCGCTGGCCTTCGTGAACCTGGCGATCGTGCGGAAGGTGCTGCGCGAGCGCAACCTGTACGACAGCGGCCTGCTGCCGTCCGCCGGCGTCCCGGGGCTGCCTCCGCTCACGACGGACGTGCGGCGCTGGCGCACGGCCGACGGCTCGTACAACGACCTGAACGATCCGAACATGGGCCGGGCCGGCACCCGCTTCGGCCGCAACGTGCCGCTCGCCTACACGTACCCGGACGACAAGAACCTGCTCGTGCCCAGCCCGCGCGACGTCAGCCGCTACCTGCTCGCGCGCGGCGACAGGATGATCGAGCAGGAAGGCCTCAACGTGCTCGCCGCCGCGTGGATCCAGTTCCAGGTCCACGACTGGTTCTCTCACACAAACGATCCCGATCGGGAGCACGACATTCGCATCGACCCGGCGGGCAACGATCCGTGGCCGTCCCGCTGGCGGCCCATGATGGTGTCGCGGACGCTGGCCGACCCCACGCGCCCCGACAAAGGCGCCGCGGGGCCGCCGACGTACCTCAACAAGGTCACGCACTGGTGGGACGCCTCGCAGCTCTACGGCAGCGACCAGGCCCGCCAGCGCGCGGTCCGCGAGGGCGTGGGCGGCCGGCTCCGGCTGGTGCCATCGGACAACGGCGACACGCCGCGGCTGCCGCGCGCAAAACGAGGCGAGGAAGGCTTCGTGCCCGACATCGAGAAGACCGGCGTCACCGACAACTGGTGGCTCGGCCTCAGCCTGTTCCACCAGCTCTTCACGCTCGAGCACAACGCGATCTGCGAGCGGCTGAAGGCCGAATTCCCGCAGTGGGACGACGAGCAGCTGTTCCAGACGGCCCGTCTCGTCAACGCCGCGCTCATCACGAAGATCCACGACCTCGAGTGGGTGCCGCTCGTGCTGGCGAACAAGCCGGTGCAGAAGGGCCTCTACGTGAGCTGGTGGGGCATCCTCGGCAAGTGGGTGGCCACGCGCCTGGGACGGCTACCGAACTCCGAGATGCTGAGCGGCATCCCCGGCTCGGCCACCGATCACCACGCCGCGCCCTACGCGATCACCGAGGAGTTCGTCTCGGTGTATCGCATGCATGCCTTCATGATGCCGGACGAGCTCCCGGTCCTCGACGTCACGAACGGCGGCTGGCGCTACGCGATGCGGGTGCGCGACATCCTGGGCGGGGGCGCCGGCGACGCCATCACCAAGTTCCGCTTCGACAACCTCTTTTACTCGTTCGGCCGCGCCCTGCCGGGTCAGCTGACGCTCGGCAACTACTCGACGGTGTTCCAGCAGCTCGTCGTCCAGCCGCCGCCGGGCGCCGGCCAGGCGCCCATTCCACCGATCGATCTCGCCACAATCGATATCCTGCGCGACCGGGAGCGCGGCGTGCCGCGTTACAACGAGTTCCGCCGCCTGCTGCACCTGCCGCCCATCACGAGCTTCCGGGAGCTGAGCGAGCAATGGGAGGGCAAGCTGCGCCAGGTCTACGGCACCGCCCCCGACGGCAGCGACCGGGTCGATCTGGTGGATCTGCTGGTGGGGATGCTCGCGGAGAAGAAGCCGGACAAGTTCGGCTTCAGCGACACCACGTTCCGCATCTTCGTGCTGATGAACTCACGGCGGATGAAGAGCGACCGCTTCTACACGACCGACTACACGGCCGCTGTGTACACGCAGGCCGGCATTGACTGGGTGGCGAACAACGACCTGCGCAGCGTGCTGCTGCGCCACTACCCGAGCCTCGCGCCCGCCCTGCAGGGCGTGCCAAATGTGTTCGGCCCGTGGCGCGACGTCCGCCGATGAATGCGGGCAGCGCCCCGCATGCTCTCATCGCACCCTGCGGTCCTTGGAGCCGGGGCACGTATCTCTCACGGAGGCACACAGTGGACACATTGACGCGTGATGTGCAAGTGGGTGCTCCAATCAGCACACAGATAGCAGCGGCACGGTCCCACGCTGACGACCGTTCAACCAATGCGCACCGCCAGCTTATCGGATGGATCGGCCTGTTCCTCCCGCTGGTGCTCATGGCGCTGGCCGTCTGGAGGGATACGTGGGACGGATGGAGGAAACTCGAGTCGATCAGCGCGTACTACTACAGCGGCGGGGCTGCGGCGTTCCTCGGAATGCTGACCGCGCTAGCCCTCTTTCTCTTCACGTATCGCGGCTACAACAATGAGTACGGCAAGTGGGATCGCAGGCTTTCAAATTGGGCCGGCATCGCTGCACTCGTCGTCGCTCTCTTCCCGACGAGATCGCCGAAGGATGTAGCGCCTCTGACGTGGTGGGCCCCTTGGGTTGGTGTTGTCCATCACGTGGCCGCCATTGCACTGTTCTCGTGTTTTGCGTTGTTCGCCCTGTGGCTCTTCAACCAGACAAAGACGAGGACTTGGCGCAACACGCTGTATACAGCGTGCGGCATCCTCATCGTGGTTTCGATGCTCGCTGCAGGCTACTGTGCCTTGATCGGCCAACCGATCTTCTGGCCCGAGTCGGCCGCACTGGTTGCTTTCGCTTTGTCCTGGCTTGTCAAGGGATACGCCTTCAAGACGCTTACGAGCCGCGCGGTCAAAGGGGCGGCGTGGGTGCCCGCTCGATAGTTAGTAGTCCTATCTCTGTGGCCGCGATCGACGAACGGAGAATCGATGCTGAGACAGGCTAGAGACTCGGGATCCCGATTTCCTGCTCACTCCACGACTATTATCGCGTCGATTCTCGTATTGCTGATTTCTTTCGTCGGCTGTCGCCCCGGGCCATTCGTCAGCTACGTCGAGATAGTTGAATCAACGAAGAACGACGACTATGTTCCCCTTCCTGTCGTTTTCGTTCCTGGTATCAAGGGGACCGAGTTGATCCAACAGCGACCCGATACAGGGCCCAAGAAGCTGTGGGGCCTGAGCGGACATGTCGCGTTCTTTCGCGGCTTCGACGAGCTGGCCTTGAACTACGAGACGGTCACCGATGGCGACGCCCAGCAATTTGCGGCCTACTACAGGGATCGGCACATTTATCCAGGTGAGATTCTGATCTCGTATGGGCTCGGGCTGCAGTGGTTCACGTTCCTGCATGCAGCTGTCTACAAGGAGATGAACGATCTGTTGACGCGAGAAGGGGGCTTCCGCACCGCTAAGGGGCCACGCGGCCGGTCACTATTCTTTCTGCCATATGACTGGCGTCTGGACAATCGAATAGCGGCTGTCAAACTCGCCGCTGGACTGCCAGCGTTCCGTCAAGAGTACGACTCCTTTCTTAGATTTTGGCGATGTGAGCGAGTTCTCAAGAAGGCGGAGTGCAGCGCTCAGGACGTCGAGAGCCTCGACGTCCAGGCGGAGTTCTCCCAATATATTGCCCGAGCCGCCAAGAAGCGTCCCGAGCTCTTCAGGCCACAGGGCAGTGCAAGACCGGAGATCAGATTCAATCTCGTCGCCCATAGTATGGGCGGGCTCGTTGCGCAGTACTTCATTGCACAACTGGGGGGCGATGACGACGTTCACCGATTCATCACATTCGGCACACCGAGTCGAGGAGCGATGGATTCGCTGAAGGCCTTTTCGGAGGGAGAGTATCCCGAAACGTTGTGGTCAAACATCTTGGGTGCGGGCTTCTACCCCAAACGGGCAACGAACTACATCACGATGTCGTTTCCATCCGTGTACCAACTTCTCCCTCGCTACCCAAAGGCAGTGTCTGGCGCGCTGACGGCCGAGAGTCTTGGGTTAGCCGGATCTCCATCAGCGATTGCCGAGCCGGCGCAGGAAGGAAGGATATGGCAGGCGTACAAGGACTATCAGCTTCTCCCTGACCTTGAAGCCGTTGGCACAGCTCTTGGGCACAAGCCCCCTCGATTGGAGGAGACCGTCCTCAGGAAACATCTACAGGCGCAACTGCGATCGGCCGCGTGCTTCCACGAGGCGATGGACGGCGTGGTCGATCCCATCTGCGAAGAGGAGAAACGGAAGGCGGACGCGGTCACCTTTCTAGAAGGAGCGTATCGGGACCGGAGCGACGAACGCGTGTCAGCTGGTGCTCTCAAAGAGCTGAGGACACGTCTGGCAAGTTCAAGGCGTGAAAAGAGCACTCGGTTTGGAGGAAGGGTCGTGTACGGCGGCCACTGTCACGACACAATCGCCCGCGTGCGTTTTATCGACGACAAGAAGATTGAGTTCTTGGGGACTAGCGTCGTTGTCGGAGCCGAGAACGGACCCGCAGCGATTCATGCTGGGGATGGACGGGTGCCGGTGGACAGTGCCGACTTTCGGAGGCCGAACGAAGATTGGCGCTCGAGTTTCTTCCTCTGTGAGAGCCATCTTGGGCTCGTCAAGAACGACTCGTTCAAATACAACCTCCTGAGGGTTCTGCTGTCCGATTTCGACTAAAGAGGTCGCCGGTCGCCCTGGCGCCGTGCCGAAGCAGGATCGGGAGTCAGTCCCGACTCGGCCCCGAGCTTTCTCCACCGCTCTGACCTTGCTTGCGCAGGAACTCTTCGAGGTCCTGCATCAGCTTGTCCGAGTCGAGCTCGCCCTCCGGCAGTCCCTGCCGCTCCTCGTTGGCGCTCGCGTCGTATTGCTGCTCGAGCTGCTGCACGTGCTCGCGCGTGGCCCGATTCCGCGCGACCTCGCGGTCACACTGGGTCCGGAACTCCTTGATGGCGTCGGCGAACTGCGACATGTCCGGGCTCACCTGGAGCAGGCGGGACACGTAGATCAAGAGCGCCTGGATCGCAGCCGGGTTCTCGGCGTTCTGCAGATAGTGGGGCGCCTGTCCCATCAAGCCCAGATGCGACATCCCGCGTTTTTCCGCCGCGTCCAGCAGCACCGTCGAGATCCCGGTGGGGCCTTCGTAGGTCGGACGACGGTAGATCCCCCAGGCTTCGATGAGCGAGCGCCAGGTGGGCTCGGTGCAGCGCGCGGTGACCCTGACGGGACGGGTATGAGGCGCCCCGGCCAGGAGCGCGCCGAGTGAAACGATCCGCTTCACGCCGCAGCGCTCGGCGACGTCGAGGAACGCCTTCGTGTACGTCTTCCACCTCTGATGGGGCTCGGGGCCGCTGAAGAGCAGCAGGCCCTCACGTCGCTCGGCCGGATGCCACGCGTAGAACTCGCTGCGGGGCCAGTGGATCGTGCGGATCTCGTCCGACGTCATCCGGACTTCGGGTCGCTCCTGCGTGAACACGAAGAACTGCTCGGGGTCGATCCGGGCCAGCCGCGGCGCGGGCAAATCGCGGACGAGGTGGCGCAACGCGCCCGTCGCCGCCTGGCCGGCGTCGATCCATCCGCCGAACGCGAGCACCAGGGTCGTGAGGGTCGCTGGCGGGTCGCGGTCGAACTCTACGTAGTCCATCATCGTCCTTTCGAATGCGGTGAGCGTCGCTCGCCGCCGAAACGGAACCCAGGCCTCAGAAGCTCGGCTTCGTCGAGTAAGGCGTCAGCTGCAGCTCGTGCGTCCAGCAGGATCTGTCCTGGGTGTGCAGGTAATAGAATGCCTCGGCGATCTTCACCGGGTTCATGACGACCTCGGGGTTCTTCTGGGCCCGCGGCAGCGCCCTGGTGCCCGGCGAGTCGATGAGCCCGTCGATCACGACGTTGGCCACGTGCACGCCGTGCTCGGAATATTCCTCGGTGAGCACCTGCGCCAAGGTGCGCATCATCACGCGCGGATAGTAGAGTGACTGTCCGGTCAGTCGCTTGCGGCCGCGTAGCGAGAACTGGTTGTTCGAGATCAGGAACGAGCCCGAGCCTCGGCGCCGCATCGCGGGCAAGACTTCCTGCGCGACCAGGAACGGTCCGCGGCTGGCGACGTGCTGCGCCGTCTCGAAGATCTCCACCGGTACGTGCTCCAGCAGCTCTTTGTCGGGCGGCAAGTCGCGCCCCTCGAGATAGCCGGCGTTGTAGACGAGGACGTCGGGGTCGCCGACGTCCTGACGGATCGTGGCGAACGCTCGCGAGATGGACTCGCGCGACACCAGGTCGAGCTCGACGGTCATCGCCTGACCGCCCTGTTCGACGATTGCCTTCTCGAGCGCCGCCGCGTTGGCGGCGCGCCGGGTCGTCAGGACCACGACGAACCCTTCTCTGGCGAATTTCTGGGCGATGGCGCCGCCGACTCCCCAGCGCATGCCGACCGGGATGTCGCGGTCGTCGAGCGCCTTGCCGTGCGCCAGCCTGGTGTTGCGGCCGTCGGACTGCCACTTCGACGTGGCGCCGACCACGACGGCGACCTGCTTCGTGGCTTCACTCATGAACGTTCCTCGCTCCGGTCCGTTGCTCGCGACGTCAATCGATGTGCCTAGCATAGGGAAACGAGGCGTCCTCCACAACTGCGGCCGCGGTCGAGGGCGGCTGATGCGCGCGACCCGCGTCCTTGTAGTAGACTCGGCGGCCAGTCGGGACGCCGGAGGGGCTCTGATGCGCATGGCGGGAAAGATCGGGATCGTGACGGCCGCCGCTTCGGGTATGGGACGGGCCGGCGCCCTGCGCTTCGCGCGCGAGGGCGCCCAGGTCGCCGTGGTCGACGTGGACCCGGCCGGCGTGCAGCGCGTCGTGGGCGAGATCACCGCAGCGGGCGGCGCCGCGCACGGGATCGTGGCGGACCTGACGCGGGACGAGGATTCTCGCCGGATCGTGTGGGACACGGTGAGCCGCTTCAAGGGCCTCGACTTCGTCTGGAATCACGTCGGCCATCCCGGGCCGGCCTCGGTCGAGGGCATCGACATGACCGCCTTCAATCTGGCGGTCGATCTAAATCTGCGCACGGTGCTGCTCACGACCGAGGCCGCCATTCCCGAGATCCGCGCTCGTGGCGGCGGCAGCCTGTTGTTCACCGCTTCGACGTCCGGGCTGGTGGGCTCGGGCTTCAGCCCGGTGTACTCGATGTGCAAGTTCGGGGTCGTGGGGTTCGTGAAAAGCCTGGCGCTCCGCCTGGCGCCGGAAAAAATCCGCGTGAACGCGGTATGCCCCGGTCCGATCGATACCCCCATGCTGCGCGTGTTCGTGTCGCGGCCGGATCAGAAGTCGACCGCAGGGATGGATCCGGAGGAGCTCGTGCGTAAGCGTGCTCACGGCTCGGTGCCGCTCGGCCGCACGGGCCGGCCGGACGAAATCGCCAACGCCGCGCTATTCCTGCTTTCGGATGAAGCCTCGTTCGTGACGGGCGTGGCGTTGCCGGTGGACGGAGGCGTGACGGCGGCCTGACCGACCGCCCTCCTTCTCTTGAGCCTCCGCTTCCGGAACGTCCTTCTCCTCACGCTGGCCCAGGCGACCTCGTCGACGTCGGTGACGCTCGTCGCCGCGGTGGGGAGCCTCGCCGGCTACGCGCTCGCCGCCGACAAAGCCTTCGCGACCTTGCCCTCGACCATGTCGGTCATCGGCACGGCGCTCAGCACGATCCCTGCCTCGCTGTTTATGAAGCGCGTGGGCCGGCGGCTCGGGTTCGTCGGGGGCGCCCTGTGCGCGGCGGCCGGCGGTCTGATCAGCGTGGCCGCGATGGCGCGAGGCGAGTTCTGGCTCCTGACCGCGGCCGCGCTCGTCCTCGGTGTGTCGGTCGCCTTCGCGCAGCAGTACCGCTTCGCCGCCGCCGAGACCTCGCTGCCGGAGTTCAAGAGTCGCGCGATCTCATTCGTGCTGGCGGGGGGCCTGGCCGCGGCGTTCATCGGGCCGCTCCTTGCCCGCGCGACCGTGACGCTCTTCGACACGACGTATCTCGGCTCGTATCTCTGCGTGCCCGTGCTCGGTCTGGTGAGCTGCGCGTGGCTCGCCGGCCTTCGCATGCCGCCGCCGACGGAGGAGGTGGCGCGCGCCGGCGGTCCGGCGCGTCCGATCACCGAGATCGTGCGTCAGCCGATCTTCATCGTCGCCGTGCTCGCGCAGATGATGGGGCAGGGCGTCATGAATCTGCTGATGACGGGCACGCCGCTGGCCATGATGGCCCATCACCACACGTTCACGGATACGGCCTTCGTCATCCAGTGGCACGTCGTCGGCATGTTCCTGCCCGGCTTCTTCACGGGTACGCTCGTCCAGCGCTGGGGCGAGCGCGCCGTCATCACGCTCGGCATCGCCCTCAACCTGCTCGCCGTCGTGGCGGCGGCACTCGACGTGGGCGTGTACAACTTCTTCCTCGCGATGACGCTCAACGGGATTGGCTGGAATTTCATGTTCGTGGCGGGCTCGACCCTGGTGACGAAGGCCTATGCCCCGGCGGAGCGTGCGCGCACGCAGGCGGCCAACGATTTCCTGGTGTTCGGCACGGCGGCGCTGACCTCGCTGTCGTCGGGCCAGCTTCTCCATCATCGTGGCTGGCAGGTCGTGCTGGGCACCGCGGTCGTCATGCTGCTCGCGGCGCTCGCGGGATCGATGTGGCGCATTACGCGCGCCGCGAGCCCGGCCGGGCCCTCCGGTCTCGCCGCGGCCGACTGACGCGCCGAGGTTTGACACCGGCGGGGGTGTTCGATAAGTTGAACAGTAATAGAGGGGAGTAGATCACGCCTGTTGCCCGGCTGGCCGTCAGGACGGTCGTCGCGAACGACCCGGTCGCCGGCGGACCCACCTGAGTCCGGATCAAGACCTCTTGAACTGTACGATGCCGCGAAAGGGCACCGCCCTCGCGGCCGTTCAAGGGGGGCATCGATGGACCTGCTTCGTGACCCGCGATTGCGTCGGTTCTGCCGTCTGGCAGTCGGCCTCGTTCTCTCGGCGGTGCTCGGGTTGCTGGCGCCGATCGCGGCCGAGGCCATGTCCGGCCTCGAATCTTTCGAAGACGAGCTCCATGGCGCAGGGACCCGTACGCGCGCCCGCCTCGTGCGACAGGAAATCTCATCGCGAGAGCCGGGGCGTGCTCGGCGGGATGCGTCAGTCCGAGAGCCGCGCCGCGCCGCCGCCGAGCGATTCGACCGGTCCGTCGTCAGCGTCCGCGTGCGCAAGATCCCGTCGCTGATTCCCGACTCACCAACGGCGCTCCCCGACCACTAGCCCTCGGTCCGTCCCCTAGCTCTTCATCGAGGCGTCCGTCTGCCCGGCGTTCTCAGTCTGCCGTGCGGGTCGGACAGAACAATCCTGGTGCACGTCACCGAGGGGGAAGACCCATGAGCGCAGACGTCGACGATCGCAATCACGCCGGTGAGGTACCGCTGCGCGTGCTGGTTCTCGTGCAGGGCCGCGAAACCGCCGAATGGACGATGCGAGCGTGCCGGCTCGTGTCGGAGTGGAGAGGCGCCAGCGTCCGCGTGCTCGGCCTCGCGGATGCTACCTGCCCGCCGTTCACGTCGGTGATCCCGGCGGCTCGCCGGCTCTATGCCGCGGCTCGCGCCGCGTGGATCGACGCGGAGGAGCAGCGGGTGCAGCAGGTGGTCGACCGCGTCGTGAACACGTGGTCGCGTCCGATCGACGTCGTGCGCGATCGGGCGTCGGCAAGCGGCCGGGCCGAAGCGATCGCCGAATACGCCACCGGCTGGGGGGCGGACGTGGTCGTCGTTGCCGAGCCGCCCGTCGTGGCGCCGCTCGTTCTTCGCGAGGTCGGTTGCGCGGTGCTGGCCATCCCGGCGGCGACGCCGCCGCGCTCGAGAGGACGACGGCTCGGCGTGCGCTGGGCCGTCGCGTCGAGACTCCGGTGGGCCACGGCCCACCCGGCCGAGTGACCGCCATGCCGCTTCTCTTTCCGCTCGGGGAGTACTGGTGGCTCTATGCCGGATTCGTCGCGGCCGTCCTCGGGCTGCTGGCGCTCGACCTCGGCGTCTTTCACCGCCGGGCCCACCAGGTGGGCTTTCGTGAAGCGGCGGCGTGGTGCGCCGTCTGGGTGACCCTGGCGCTCCTGTTCAACGCCGCGCTCTACCTGTACGGGCTGTGGAAATTTCCGCTCGATCCGCGCCTCACCGCTGTTCCCGGCTTCGATCCGCGCGCGGCCGCCTCGCAGGTGGCGCTCGAGTTCCTCGCCGGCTATCTCGTCGAGTACTCGCTCTCGGTCGACAACATCTTCGTCTTCGTGCTGGTGCTCGGGTACTTCGCGGTGCCGTCGCACTACCAGCACCGCGTCCTCTTCTACGGCATCCTGGGGGCGTTGCTGTTCCGCGCCGTCTTCGTGGCGCTCGGGTCGGTGCTGATGCAGTTCCACTGGATCGTGCTGATCTTCGGTGTGTTCCTCGTGATCACCGGCGTCAAGATGGCGCTGACGTCGGAATCGAGCGCGGCGCCCGACCGCAACATCCTGATCCGGATGCTCCGGCGCCTCGTCCCGGTGACGCCGGAATTCCACGGCCGGCGCTTCATCGTGCGGAAGTCCGGACGGCTCTGGATGACGCCGCTGGCCGTCGCGCTGGTGTGCCTGGAGGCCACCGACATCGTCTTCGCCATCGACTCCGTGCCCGCGATCTTCGCGCTCACGCGAGAGCCGTTCGTAGTGTTCACGTCGAACGTCTTCGCGATCCTCGGCCTGCGCTCCATGTACTTCATGCTGGGCGGCGCCATCGAGCGATTCCACCTGCTCCGCTACGGTCTCGCCGCGGTGCTGGTCTTCGTTGGGCTCAAGATGGCGTGGCTCGACGGTTGGTTCGGAGGCAAGTTCCCCATCGCGGTATCGCTGGTCATCATCGCGACGCTGCTGGCGGCGTCGGTGGGCCTCTCCTTGCTCTTTCCGAGTCGCCGCAAGAAATCGGACGTCACTTTCGAGCGGGCGGGAGCGTGAGCGATCAGGCTTTCGCGCCGCCCTTGATCTTCAGCACGAGGCGCTCGACGGCGACGACCGTGAAGAACACCTGGATCAGCGCGCGCGTCACGAGCGAGGGGCGCCAGTTTCCGGCCAGCACGGAGACGACCGCGTCGAAGATGCTGCGCAGCGGCGGCCGCGAGTACCACAGCCGCCGGAAGGCGGGCTCGTAGAAGCCCACCGCGAAGCGCCGGAAGTGGTGGTAGCGGCGGCGCACGTTGCGCTCGTAGTCGGCGAAGATCCGCGCCGACACGTCGCCGTTGCGCAGACCGTTGTCGATCGCCTCGGCGATTTCGAGCCCGCCCTGCATGGCGAGCATCACGCCGGTCGAGAAGACGGGATCGAGGAACGCCGCCGCGTCGCCGACCGCAACCCAGCGGTCACCCGCCATGCAGGTGGCGAGATAGGAATAGTCGGCGTCGAACCGCGCGGGCGAGACACGCCGGGCTTTCTCGAGGAGCGGCAGCGACGCCGGCGTGCCGGCCAGGTAGTGGGCCAGGCTCTCTTCCGCTGTCGCCTTCGACTCGCGGCGGTGGACCCTCTGCGGAATGACGGCGCCGACGCTGATGACGGTGTCCGAGAGCGGAATGAACCAGAGCCAGCCCATGTCGGGACGCGTGAACATCCGGATGTCGCCGGCCCGCCGGCCCGCCGCGCGGGGGATGCCCTCGTACTGCGCGTGCACGGCGATGTTGAGCAAGAGCGGATCCGGCTCGTGGCGGCCGAAGCGCTTGGCCAGCACGCCCGCGCGCCCCGACGCGTCGACGACGACACCGACGCGCATCGTCCCGGCGCCGCCGTGCTTGTCCGAGTAGCTCAAGGTGACGCCGCCGCCCTCGAAGACGGCGTCGACCATCCGATGCTCCTCGAGCACCCGCGCGCCGGACTTCTCGGCGTGGCGCAGCAGGATCTCGTCGAATTTCTCGCGGAGGACCTGGAACGTCTGGGGTGTGGGCGTCTCGCGCGCGAACTGAAAGTCGGCGTAGCGCTCGTCGGGGCCGTCGGGCCCGCGGAAGCTGGCGCCCCACTTCTCGATGAACCCGGACGCCGCGATCGTGTCGCGAACGCCGAGGGTGTGGAGGATCTCGTTGGTCCACGGGAGCTGCGACTCGCCGATGTGGAAGCGCGGAAACCGCTCGCGCTCCAGCACGACCACCGTGCGGCCTCGCCGCGCCAGCGCGGTGGCCACCGTGGAGCCGCCCGGTCCCCCGCCGATCACCGCGACGTCGTAGTCCCAGTTCGTGTTCGGGCCGGTCATCATCCTCGCATCATGCACCACCCGGCCGCTTGACGCCTATCCGTCGTTGGTCCATGCGATTGTCAGCGCCGCCGCGGCGGGTCGCCGCCGACTGTGCTCGACACGCCAGGCACGCTCACAGCTTCGAGGCCGCAAACGTGTCGCATTGCCCCGGGTCGCCGGATTCGATGCCGCGCTTGAACCAGCGCACGCGTTGCGCTGAGCTCCCGTGTGTGAACGACTCCGGCACCACGCGGCCCTGCGACTGTCGCTGCAGGCGATCGTCGCCGATGGCGGAGGCGGCGTTCAGGCCCTCCTCGATGTCGCCGGCCTCGAGCACCTGGCGCGCTCGCTGCGCGTTATTCGCCCAGACGCCGGCGAAGCAATCGGCCTGGAGCTCCATGCGGACCTGCATCGCGTTGGCCTCGGTCTGGCCGCGCCGTCCCTGCGCCGCGCGGATCCGGTCCGCGATGCCGAGCAGATTCTGCACGTGGTGACCGATCTCGTGCGCGATCACGTACGCCTGCGCGAAATCGCCGGGGGCCCCGAGGCGTTCGCGCAGGTCGCGGTAGAACGCGAGATCGATGTACACCTTCTTGTCCCCCGGACAGTAGAAGGGGCCGACGGCCGCCTCGGCGAAGCCGCACGCCGACTGGACGGTGCCGCTGAAGAGCACCAGCCGAGGCACTTGATATTGCCGTCCCATCCGCTGGAAGATCTCACGCCACGTGTCTTCGGTGTCGGCGAGGACGACCGAGACGAAGTCGCGCATCTGGTCATCACCCGCCGAGCGCTGCTGAACGCTCGGCGCGGGCCCTGTGCTGGTCGGATCGCCGCCCTGGAGGATCACGCTCGGATCGACGCCGAAGTAGAGGGCGACGAGCACGAGCACCAGGGTGCCGATGCCGCCGCCGACAGCGGCGCCGCGCCCGACCGGCATCCCGCGCCGGTCTTCGATGTTTTCGCTGCGCCGGCCCATCTGCCATCGCATCGCTGGCCTCCGCCCTCTCCGCCCGTCGGCCGGGCGGGTCGCGGTCGCTTGGTGTCGCACCGGGTCGTCACGCAAAGTGTACGGGCGACGTCACGGCCGTCGCAACCGCACGGCCCCCGCGACCGCTACCGCGCCGTCGGGCCATGCCGTAGACTCTCGGCGGCACATGAGATTCGGGGTCTATCTGCCGACGTTCGCGTGGCGGGATCTGCGCTCGGATCAGGCGTCGCGTGTGAAGACATTTGCGCGAAAGGCCGAGGAGCTCGGATTCGACGCCCTCTGGGTCGCCGAGCACTTCCTGGAAGCGCCGGGCCTCTACGGCACCGTGTGGATGTCCCCGCTCTTGTGTCTGGCTCACGCGGCGAGCGTCACGTCGCGGATCCGCCTGGCGACGGGGCTCCTGATCGCGCCGTACTACCACCCGGTTCCGCTCGCCCGGGAGATTCAGACGCTGTGGTCGCTGTCGGACGGCCGATTCGTGCTGGGCATCGGACCGGGCTGGGACCAGCACGAGTTCGAGACGCTCGGCATGAAGCTCTCCGAGCGCGGCCGCCGGACCGACGAGATCATCGCGGCGCTCCGCCGTCTCTTGACCGAGCGCGACGTGAGCTTCGAGGGCCGCTACTATCGATTCAGCCACGTCACGATCGAGCCGCGGTTGCCGCGCTTTCCGGAGCTGTGGGTGGGCGGCGGCTCGAAGATCGAGACGTCACTCTCGCCCGACAAGCCCTACATCGTTCCGACCGTGCTGGACCGGATCGCCGGCGCCGACGGCTGGCTCGCCCGCGCCGCCGGCAGTCAGCAGATGGTCAAGGACGACGTCCGCGCGATCCGCGCCCACCTGGGCAAGATCGGACGCGATCCGAATTCGCTGAGGTATGGGCATCTGAACTTCGTGCACCTGGTCGACACGAACGACCGCGAGCGGGCGCTCGCGCTGCAGCGGCCCATCTTCGAGCGCGTGATGGGCACGCACCGAAGCTTCGAGAACCTCCAGCAGTCCTACTTCCTCGGGACCACGCGCGAGATCGTCGCGCGCATTCGCGATCTCGAGTCCGCCGGCGTGCAGGACATGGTCCTGGCTACCTGCGACTACGATCTCGAGCAGCTCGAGCGCTTCGCGAGCGAGATCGTCAGCGCGAGGTCTTGAAGCGGAAGTCTTTCGAGATGCTGAGGTTGCCGGCGGCGTCGCGGGACCGCACCCTGAAGTGATACCAGGTGCCGGGTTTCAGGCCGCCGATCGTCTGCGTATGCGATGTCTGCAGGGCCGCGTTCAACGGCGCCTGGGCCCCGTAGGATTTCGTCAAGCCGTATTCCACCTGGGTATCGCCCGGCTCGTTCGTCGTCCAGCCGATCACGGCGCCGGACGCCGTGACCGACGTCGTGATTCCCGAGATGCTCGGGGCAGTGGCGTCGACGACGGCCGCGTTCGCCACGCGCACCGAGACGCCGACTGACGTCGCCAGGTTACCGGCGGGGTCGCGAGCCACTGCCGTCAGGACGTGCGTCCCGTCGGCCGCCGACGTCGTGTTCCATGCGACGGCATAAGGCTGAGTCGTCACCTCCGCGCCGAGCTTCACCCCGTCGAGCTGAAACTGAACCCCGGCCACACCGACATTGTCGCCGGCGCTCGCCGAGATCGTCACCGTGCTCTTCACGGTATTGCCCGAGACTGGAGCGGTGACGGCGACGGTCGGCGGCGTCGTATCGGTTTGCGGCGCAGGCGCCGCAGCGGCCCCGACACCGGTCAGGATCGTGGAAAGCGTGCCGCCGGCGGCCGCGACGGTGAGCGTCGTGCTCACGGTGGTCGCGGCCGTCGGCGTGAAGCGAACTTTCACGGTCTGCGTGGTGCCCTGGCCGGCGAGCGTGAAGGGCGTGCCCGACACGACGCTGAACGGCGCGCCCACGGACACGGATCCGGAGAACGTCCCGCCGCTCGTGTTCGAGACCGTGAAGCTCTGTTCGGCGAAGCTGCCCACGGCCACAGTGCCGAAGCTCACCGAGCCTGTCGGGCTCACGGCGAGCTCGGAGCGCGAGGCCCCGCTCGCGACATTCGAGCACGGGCTTTCGTTGCCGGCCGCGTCGATCGCGCTCACCGCAACGTTGTAGGAGGCGCCGGTGGTGAGTCCGGAGAGCCTGGCGCTCACACGCTGGCCCGCGGTCGGGCTCGACGTGGGCGAGGCCACCGGCGCCCACGAGGATCCCGCGCACGGCGAGCCGGACGTGCCGTAGTAGACGCGATACGACGCGAGATCGGTGAGGGGAGTGCCGTCGGTGTGCGTCGTCGGCGCGGTCCACGTCGCGTCCAGGATTCCGGCCGCGCCCGGCGTGGACGCGAGGAGGAGAACGAGGGCGAGTCCCAGGCTCGTGACCGCAGCTCGCGGGTTTCGCATCGTTGACACTTCCCTCTGTCGTTCGCGTCGCGCGTCGGTGCGCGGGTCTTGGCGCAAGAGACACGATGCATCGGCGATGCCACGGCTGGACGACCACGAGGTGAAGGCGGCAAGTGGCTGGAAAGTAGAGATCGCGAGCCTGGCAATTCGCAGCGCTGAGACGGTCGGGCGCAGCGACGAATGCCACGAAGGACCAGACCGAGGCGCGAGCGTTGCGTGCGTGACGCCGCAGATTTGAGAACGTCGCAGCTCTGCGAATCGCGGCAGGATGGACGCGGTCGGATGCTAGACTCGCGGCCGCGCGCTCATGTCCTCCTACGTCATCGTCTGGATCCTGCTCATCCTCGCGTGGGCGGCGAACTTCGTCATCCGGATCGGATTCTCCGCGCTGTTGCCGTCGATCATCGACGAGCTCTCGCTCTCGTACACGCGCGCCGGCCTGCTCGCCTCGGCCTTCTTCTACGCGTACGTCCTCATGCAGATCCCGTCGGGTCTCCTGGGCGATCGATTCGGCCGCCGCCGCGTGCTGCTGATCGGCCTCGTCGGCGGAGCGCTCGCCGCGGGCCTCACCGGTCTCGCCGGATCGTTCGTGACGCTGTTCCTGGCGCGTGCGCTGACAGGCGCCTTTCAGGGATCGCTGTTCTCGAACGACCGCGCGATCATCGCGACCGTCACGCCGCCTGAGCGCATCGGCCTGGGCCAGGGCGTCTCGTTCTCCGGGCCGGGGCTCGGTCTCACCTTCGGACTCGTGATCGGCGGTCTCCTGGTCGAGTTCCTTCCGTGGCGCACCGTGATGATGCTCTTCGGGCTGGGCCCGCTCGCGGCCGCCGCCCTGATCGCCCGCTACGTGCCGGCGCCGGCGCCCGCCGCGATCCGGACGGCGGTCGGTCAGCGGTTGCGAAGCCTCTTCACGAACGGACCGCTGTGGGTGCTGGCGCTCGTCAGCCTCTGCGCCATCGGCAACCAGTTCATCCTCGCCACGTGGTCACCGCTGTTCTTCGGCGAGGTCGGCGTCACCGACGTGGCGCGCGCCGGCGGTTACGCGGCGCTGCAGGGGATCGCGGCGTCCCTGGGGATGGTCGCGAGCGGCTGGGCGCACGACTACCTGCTCGAGCGGGGCTACAGCTCGAAGACCGTGATCGTGGCGGGGCTCGCCGGGGTCACGCTGTCGATGTTCGCGATGGCCGTCGTCATCGCGCAGCGTTCGATTCCGGCGCTGGCGGTCGTGCTGTTCGTGGCCGCGTTCTTCTGCTGGTCGATCTGGGGGGCGGTCTACGCGCTCCTGGCGCGGCTGGTCCGCCCCGAGGAGCTCGGCACGGCGTTCGGCTTCAGCAACAGCATCAGCTTCGTCGGCGCGATCGTCGGCCCCACCGCGACCGGATGGGTGCGCGATCTGACGGGCTCGTTCAGCGCCGGCTGCCTGCTGGCGGCGGCCCTGGCGCTGATCGGCGTGACGCTGGCGCTCGCCGTTCCGGTGCCGGCGGCTGCGCTCACACCGCCGCTACGCCCTCGACCTCGATCAGAAAGTCCGGGTGGAACAGCGCCTTGACCACGATCAAGGTGCTGGCCGGGAGCTCGCCCTGGAACACCTCGCTGCGCGCTTGGGCGACAGCGGGGAAGTCTTCGAGCTTGGTGATGTAGGTCGTGATCTTCATGAGGCTCGTGAGATCACCGCCGGCCGCGCGGAGGACGCCGCGGAGGTTCTCGAATACCTGCCGCGCCTGCGCGCGCACGTCGCCCTTGCCGACGATGTTGCCGGTCGCGTCCCACGCGACCTGCCCCGAGATGTAGAGCAGTCGCCCGCCTTCCATCCGCGTCGCCATCTTGTAGTTCGCGACCGGTTTCGCCTCGGGTGTCGCGATCGTGCTGAACGGCATTGTCGATCCTCCTTTTATAGGCGCGCCTCGGCGGGCGGGTCCCCAGCCCCGCGACCGCCTGCAGCGCGCACAGCGATAGGCGCGCCTCGGCGGGCTGGTCCCCAGCCCCGCGACCGCCTGCAGCGCGCACAGCGATAGGCGCGCCTACGCGATCGCCGCGATCACTTCGATCTCGACGAGGAACTCCGGACGCGCCAGCCCGGGGATCTCGACCAGGGTCGAGGCCGGGAAATCACCTTTGTAGAACTCGCGGCGCACCGGAGCGCCTCCCTGGCGCCAGGAATCGATATTCAGGACCCACGTGGTTTCCTTCACCGCGCTCGCCGGCGTCGCGCCCGCGGCGCGCAGCACGTGGCCGATGTTCTCGTAGACCTTCTCCGCCTGACGACGCCAGTCGTTGACCCCGGCCACGGAGCCGTCGGGATTGTTCGAGACCTGACCGGCCAGGTAGAGCAGGCGACCGCCGTTGACGATCACGCCCTGGTAGAAATCGCCGCCATGGTTCTCGACGTTGTACTTGTCGAGCAGCGGCTTGCCGGCGCCGGAGCCGCCGAGATCCACGACCAGCTCCACCTCGATGAGCATCGCCGGATCGGCCAGGCGGCGCACGACCAGCCCGGTCGACGCCGGGCGCGCGCCGAAGAATTTGTTGCGCTCGGCGCGGCCGCCGGCGTTGTAGGCGTCGATGTCGGTCACGTAGGTGAGCTGCTTGACCACGTTGTCGAATCGCGCGTCGGCGCGCGCGAGGATCGCTTGTAGCCGCTCGAACGTGCGCCGCGCCTGCGGCGCCATGCCGCCTGGGACGAGCTTGCCGTCCGGACCTCGGCCGGTGAGCCCGGCCGTGAAGAGCACGCTCGAGGGATTGACGCTGACGCCGGGCATGAAGCCGCGGCCGCTCTCGACCGGGCGTTCGGCGAGAATATCTCGACGATCCATCACGTCCTCCTTCCGGAGACGATCCGTATCACGATGACGCCGCTCGGATCGGGCCAGAGGCGCCCATACTGCTCCTCGGCTCTTGCGTGGTCAAGGTGTCTGCGTCCACACGGGGCTTGTTCTTGACGCTTTCGCGCTAGTCTCTATGATCGATAGCAGGGCCCGAGACGAAGTCGAACTGGAGGCAGTCATGAGCAGACGAATCACCGCCGGCATCGCGATGGCGGCTCTCGCGGTAGTGTGGCTCGCCGCGTGTTCGACGACCACCGAGCAGGGCGCCGTCGGAGTCGAGCGAAAGCAGCTGCTGCTCGTGTCGTCGGCCGAGATGGATCAGGCCGCGGCGGCCGCGTACCAGAACGTGCTCAAGGAGCAGACCCCGAAGGGCAACGTCAACAAGGACGCTCAGCAGACTGAGCGGGTTCGCGGTATCGCCAAGCGACTCATCCCGCAAACCGCCGTGTTCCGCAAGGACGCGCCGGACTGGAAGTGGGAGGTGAACGTGTTGACGTCTCCCGAGGTCAACGCGTGGTGCATGCCCGGCGGGAAGATCGCCGTCTACACCGGCATCATCGAGAAGCTGAGCATCACCGACGACGAGCTCGCCGCGGTCATGGGGCACGAAATCTCTCACGCGCTGCGCGAGCACGGTCGCGAGCGCGCCTCTCAGCAGGCGGCGACCGGCGTCGGCGCCAGCCTGGCCGGAGTCGTCGCCGACATCTTCCTCCCCGGTAGCGGTCAGCTGGCCACCGCGGGCGCCGGAGCAGCGGGACAGCTGGCGTACAACCTGCCGTATTCGCGGCTCCAGGAAACCGAAGCCGACCGGATGGGTGTCGAGCTCGCCGCGCGCGCCGGCTATGATCCACGCGCGGCGATCGCGCTCTGGCAGAAGATGGCCAAGCTCTCGAGCGGCGGGGCGCCGCCGCAGCTCCTCTCGACGCATCCGTCGAACGACACTCGCATCAAGGATCTGGAGGTGTTTTCTCAGCGCGTGCTGCCGCTGTACGAGCAGGCGCGGGCCGCGAAGTAGCGCCCTTCTCGAAACCGAGGCGTTCGCATATACTCTGCGCGCTCGAGCGGGATACCGCTTCCTGCGCGGAGAACCAGGTGCCGATCCTCAGCGTTCGCGACGTCACGGTCCGGTTCGGTGGCATCATCGCACTGGACGGGGTCTCGTTCGACATCGAGCCACGACAGATCGTGGGTTTGATCGGCCCGAACGGCGCCGGCAAGACCACACTCTTCAACTGCTTGAGCCGGCTCTACACGGCGTCGGCGGGCACGGTCACCTTCGAAGGCGCCCCCCTTCTGAGCCAGCCAGCGCACAGCATCGTCGGGCTCGGGATCGGCCGTACCTTCCAGAATCTGGCGCTCTTTCCCACGCAGAGCGTGCTGCAGAACGTCATGGTCGGGGCGCACTGCCGCACCTCGAGCGACTTTTTTTCGAACGCGCTCAAGCTCGGCTGGGTCGCGCGCGAGGAGGCCCAGTGCCGCGCCCGCGCGGAGGAGCTCCTGGATTTCCTCGATCTGCGCCAGGTCGCCCATCATCCGGCCGCCGGGCTGCCGTTCGCCACGCTCAAGCGCGTCGAGCTCGCGCGCGCGCTCGCCAGCCGCCCGAAGCTCCTGCTCCTGGACGAGCCCGCGGGCGGGCTCAATCACGAGGAAGTCGGCACCCTCGGCTCGCTCATTCACCGCATTCGCTCCGAGGCCGGGCTGACGGTCCTGCTGGTCGAGCACCACATGAGCCTGGTCATGCAGGTTTCGGACAAGGTGGTGGTGCTCGATTTCGGCCGGAAGATCGCCGAGGGCACGCCGGCGGAAGTCCAGCGCGACCCCGAGGTGATTCGGGCGTATCTCGGCAGCGAGGCCGCGTGAGCGCGCTCCTCGAGGTCCAGCAGCTCGAGGCCTTCTACGGACGCACGAAGGCGCTGCACGGGGTCAGCTTCAGCATGGCGCGCGGCGGGATCACGACGATCCTCGGCGCCAACGGCGCCGGCAAGACGACTACCTTGCGCGCGATCTCGCGCATGGTGCGCACGACCGGCTCGATTCGCTTCGAGGACGAGCCGCTCGAGCGCAAGGCCACCGAAGACGTCGTCCAGCTCGGCATCGCGCATGCGCCCGAGGGCCGCGGCACGTTCGTGCACCTCACGGTCGAGGAGAACCTGCGCCTGGGCGCGTGGGGCCGACGCGAGCGAGGCAGCATGAGTGACGACTTCGAGCGCGTGTTCGGCTACTTCCCGGTGCTCCGAGAGCGCCGGCGCCAGGCGGCCGGGACGCTGTCGGGCGGCGAGCAGCAGATGCTCGCGGTGGCCCGCGCGCTGATGCTGCGCCCGCGGCTCCTGCTGCTCGACGAACCCTCGCTGGGGCTGGCGCCCCTGGTGGTGCGCGAGATCTTCCGGATCCTCAGAACGATCAACCAGACCGGGGTCAGCATCTTGCTCGTCGAGCAGAACGCGGCGCTGGCGCTCGACCTGGCCGATCACGTATTTCTCCTCGAGACGGGACGCGTCGTGATGGAAGGGCCGTCGGACGTGCTGCGCCGCGACGACGCGATCCGGCGCGCGTACCTGGGGTACTGACGTGGACATCTTCATCCAGCAGGTCATCTCGGGGCTCGCCACCGGCGGCATCTACGCGAGCCTGGCGCTGGCACTGGTCATGATCTACCAGGCCACGGACGTCGTGAACTTCGCGCAGGGCGAGCTGGCGATGTTCGCGACCTACATCTGCTGGACGTTCCTCAATGCCGGGTTCCCCTACTGGGTCGCGTTCCTGTCCACCTTGGCCATTGCGTTCGTCGGCGGCGTCGTGATCGAGCGCGTGCTGATCCGCCCGGTCGAGAACGCGCCGATCCTGACGATCGTGATGGTCACGCTCGGGCTCCTGGTCATCTGCAACAGCGTGGCCGGCTGGATCTGGACCTACGTGCAGAAGCCGTTCCCGAGTCCTTTCCCGGAGAGACCGTTCAGGGCCGGCAACATCGTCCTCGGCGCCCACGATATCGGCGAGATCCAGGTCACCTTGCTGGTGCTGCTCTGCATCTATCTGTTCTTCCGGTTCACGCCGCTCGGGCTCGCGATGCGCGCGGCCGCGCACAATCCGGTCTCGAGCCGTCTCGTCGGGATCCGCGTCGGCTGGATGCTGGCGCTCGGCTGGGGCCTGGCGGCCGTGTTCGGCGCCGTCGCGGGCATGATGGTGGCGCCGGTGCTCACGCTCGAGCCCAATCTGATGGGCGGTGTGCAGATCTACGCGTTCGCGGCGGCGACGCTCGGCGGCTTCACGAGCCCGGGCGGCGCGGTGCTGGGCGGCTTCATCGTCGGCGTCGTCGAGAACCTGGTCGGCACCTACGTGCACTTCATCGGCACCGAGCTCAAGTTCACGGTCGCGCTGGCGATGATCATCGTGGTGCTGCTGGTCAGGCCGACCGGCCTGTTCGGCAGCACGATAGTGAAGCGGGTGTGAGCGCCTCACGGCTGCCGCGCGTCGCCGGCCTCCTGGCGCTCGTGCTGATCGCGTGCGCGCTGCCGTTCGTGATGAGCAACTTCCGGCTCTTCCAGTTCTCGCAGGTCTACATCTACGCGATCGCGATCCTCGGTCTGAACATGCTGACCGGCTACAACGGGCAGTTCTCGCTCGGACACGGCGCGTTCTACGCGATCGGCGCCTACGCCTCGGCGATCATGATGGATCGCTGGAACATCGGCTATGGCTGGACGATCCCGGTGGCCGGCGCGCTCTGCCTGATCGTGGGATTTCTGTTCGGCCTGCCGGCGCTCCGGCTCGAGGGGCTCTATCTGGCGCTGGCCACGTTCTCGCTGGCGCTGGCGGTGCCGCAGATCCTCAAGTACTTCGAGCACTGGACGGGCGGCTCGCAGGGTATCGTGCTCAACAAGCCCAACGCGCCGTTCGGCCTTCCGCTGAATCCCGATCAGTGGCTCTACTTCCTGACCCTCGGCATCCTGATCCTGCTGTTCTGGCTGGGGGCCAACCTCTTGAAGGGCCGCATCGGACGCGCGATCGTGGCGATCCGGGACAACCACATCGCCGCCGAGGCGATGGGGATCAACACCGCCCTCTACAAGTCGCTCGTGTTCGGCGTGAGCGCGGCCTACACCGGAGTGGCAGGCGCCTTGTCGGCCTCGGTCATCGCCTACGTCGCGCCGGACTCCTTCAACGTCTTCTTGTCGGTGACCTTGCTGATCGGCAGCGTCATCGGCGGCCTGGCGTCGATCTCCGGGGCTATCTTCGGAGCCCTGTTCATTCAGTTCGTGCCCAACTGGGCCCAGGACATCTCCAAGGCGGCGCCCTGGGCGATCTTTGGCGTGTTCCTGATCGGCTTCATGTACCTCATGCCGTTTGGTATCGCCGGGGGCATCCGGCTACTCTGGATCCGGGCCACCCGGTCTCGAGTTCCACAAGAGGGGCGGAGCGCCGTCCCCACGCAGGCCCATACCACGACGTGAATGGAGGAGTCCTCATGAGACGTACCCGGCAGCTACTCGCCATCGTGCTCGCGCTGGGCATGGCCGCCCTGGCCACGGTCCCGGCCGGTGCTCAGACGGTGGTCGGCGTCACCGCCACCGAGATCAAGATTGGCAACACCAACCCCTACAGCGGGCCGGCCTCGGCCTACGGCACGATCGGCAAGGTCATCGGCGCCTACTTCAAGAAGGTCAACGACGAGGGCGGCGTCAACGGGCGGAAGATCAACTACATCAGCTATGACGATAGCTATTCGCCGCCCAAGACCGTCGAGATGGTGAGAAAGCTGGTCGAGCAGGACCAGGTGGCCGCCCTGTTCCAGACCCTGGGGACGCCGCCGAACAGCGCGATCCACAAGTACGTGAACCAGCAGAAGGTGCCGCATCTCTTCGTCGCGACCGGCGCCACGAAGTGGAACGACCCGCAGAACTTCCCGTGGACGATGGGCTACCAGCCCAACTATCAGACCGAAGGGCGGGTCTACGCGGCGCACGTGTTGAAGAATCACCCTAACGCGAAGATCGGCATCCTCTACCAGAACGACGACTACGGGAAGGACTACCTGAAGGGCTTCGAGGACGGCCTGGGCGACGCGAACAAGAAGATGATCGTGATGCGCCAGAGCTACGAGGTGACCGATCCCACGATCGACTCACAGATCGTGAACTTGAAGAACAGCGGCGCGAACGTGTTCTTCAACATCACGATCCCGAAGTTCGCGGTGCAGGCGATCAAAAAGGCGCACGACATCGGCTGGAAGCCCACGCACTACCTGAACAACGTATCGAGCTCCCTGGCCACGGTACTCAAGCCCGCGGGGCTCGAGGCGTCGAAGGATCTCATCACCGCGCTGTACATGAAGGAAGTCACCGACCCGCAGTGGCGCAACGACAAGGGGTACACCGACTGGGTGGCGTTCATGAAGAAGTACTACCCGGAGGGCGCGCTCGACGATCAGTCGAACGCCTTCGGCTACAACGTCGCGATCCTGATGACCCAGGTGCTCAAGCAGTGCGGCAACGACCTCTCACGCGAGAACATCATGAAGCAGGCGGCGAACCTCAAGAACTTCGAGCTGCCGCTGCTGCTGCCGGGCATCAAGGTCAACACGAGCCCGACCGACCACGCGCCGATCGAGCAGGAGCAGCTGGCCAGGTTCAACGGCGAGAAGTGGGATCTGTTCGGGGACCTGTTCGAGGCCGTTCGCAAGCATTGACCGATTCACCGGGCGGGGCGGCCGGGGTCGCGGCCGTCTCGCCCGGGTCAATCTCGCGCGTGCGGCTTGTCCACGCCGTTCGCGCCGCGCCGCCAGTACCAGATCTCGAGCTCTCTTTTGAGTCGCCCGAGCATCGGCTTTCTCGGCTCGACCGGTGCCGTCCCTCGCACGATGCGGGACGGGCTCGAAACGGACTGCGGCGTGACGTCGCGGGACACGGGCGGGAGTCCGGGCGATTTCGCCTTGCGGATACTGAGGCTCCACGGCTTCGCCGCCCGCCGCGAGGCGCCGTCGAGCTCGGACTCGACCTCGTCGTCACCTCCCACCGCGGAGGCGGCGGTGGGCGCGGCGCTCGACGCGGCGACAGCGACGCTTGCGGACGCGCGCGCGGCCGGCTCCGGGATGACGTCCGCCGGTGGGAGCACGATCGGAGGACGGTGGAAGAAGTGGCTCGGCTCGCTCACGGTCGGGGCGGCGGGCGCGACGCCGACCTCTTCCAGGTAGCGTCGGAGGGGCTCCGGGTTGCCGTGGCGATACGCGCCGATGAGCGAGAGCGCCACCGCGGGATGCACGCTCGCGGCCGGCTCGTAGGACGCGCGCCGGCCGAGGACCTTCAGGTCGCCGGTGACTCGGTGCCGAAGCGTGACCTGGAAGCTATGCGGGCCCGAGCCCCAGTGGCTCGCATCGAGCTGATCGACCGGCGAGCACTCGCCGACGATCGTCCACACGGGAGCCAGCTCGCCGAGGGCGAGCGCCAGGGCCCTCTGGAAGTCGGCCTGGGCCAGCATGAATGGATGGACGTCGGGCTCGCCCCTACAGGGCGAGCTCGTTCCTCACCGAGCGGACACCCGGCACGCCGCGCACCACGTCGGATGCATGCGACTTGGCCTTCGGGTCCTGGACCTTACCGCGTATGGTCACGATGCTGTTGTCCGAGCGCACCTTGATGGACGCGTCCTTGAGCTGCGTGTCCTTGAGGAGCCGTTCGCGGATCGCCGTCTCGATCGTGTCGTCCTTCGCGTCGACCGCCTGGCGCAGATCGTCCGGCACGATCTGAAGCGCGCTGCTCACGCCGGTCGCGCCCGAGATACCGCGCGCGATCTCTTCGGCCGCGGCGCGCTCCTCGGCGCTCGACACCTTGCCCCGCAGCATGATGACGCCGCCCTGCGTTTCGACCGAGATGCGCCGCGCCTTGGTGCGGCCGTCCGTGGTGAGCGACATCTTGGTCTTGGTCGTGATCCACGAGTCCTTCATCGTCTGGCCGGTACCGGTGTTCGATTTCGCCTCGTCAGCCTTCGCCGTCTTCTTGACCTCCGGGGTCGGCGACTGCTGAGCGAGCAGGACGGCCGGCGGCAGCATGAGGGTGATCGTGGCCAGGATCAGCAGGGCCTTCTTCATGGGATGGCTCCTCCAGTCGTGGGACGCCGTTTGGGGAACGACTCAATTGATGGTGAGCATGGGCGATGCCACGGCACCCGGGGTGAAGAACCTCGCAAAATCCGACGACTAGCCGAGGCGGGCGATGGCCAGAGTGGCAATACCGTGCGAGGCGGGCAATCCCTCCGCCCTTGACCCTCTCGTACGCGGACTGTACGCTCCCCCGCGTGGAGCGGGGGAAGCGCGCCCTCACCGCCGAGCGGTTCGCGCACGGCATGACGTTCGACCAGTACGTCCTCTATACAGGCAGCCCGGAAAATCTCGCGCGCGAAGCCGGCTAGTGGCTGGGCACCCGGCGGCATGACTTCAGCGGGCTCCTGCGTGAGCGGTACGAGCGAGCGCGGCTCGACGAGGCGCAGACCGCCGCGATCCGCTGGCTCGCCGCACGGTCCGACGGCCCGGCGAAGCTGCTCGTGATCTCGGAGGAATGGTCGTCCGACTGTCGCCGCGACGTGCCGATGCTGGCGCGGCTGGCCGAAGCCGGCGGCCTCGAGCTCCGCATCTTCCAGCGCGACGGCCGGAAGCTCGGTGGCGGGCCGCGGTCGGATCCGGCCGAGTCGCCGAACGCCGACATCGTCAACACGTTCCTCAACGAGAAAGACGGACAGACGTTCCAGTCGGTCCCGACCGCCGTGTTTCTGACGAAGGATCTCGTGGAGATCTACCGCTACATCGAGCTCCCCGCGATCTATCACAAGGAGCGACTCTTCACGGCGATGCAGGCTGCGGCGCGCGGAGAGAATCGCGAGCAGGCCTGGGAGCAGTTCATCCGTGACTGGGGCGCGCTCCAGGCGCTGCCGTTCTACCAGATGTGGGCCAGCGCCGCGGTCGACGAGATGCTCTCGGTGTTCCACGAGCGGCTCGTGGTGGCGACGGGATCGGCGTCTTGACGGGGCGGCCGGTGCTGGCGCAGGATGGCGTCCGCTCCATGATCACCGACACGGTGCCGGCAGCAACCACGCCGCTTCAGATCGCCCGCGCGCTGGCACCCCGTATCCGCGAGCGTGCCGCCGAGATCGAGGCCAATCGCCGGCTGCCCGGCGATCTCGTCATGGACATCGCCAACGCCCGGCTCTTCCGGGCAGCGCTGCCCGAGGCCGAAGGCGGCCTGGGGGCCGACGTCCTGACCACCCTGCAAGTGATCGAGGAGGTGGCGAGCGCCGACGGCTCGACGGGCTGGTGCCTGGCCATGGGGATCAACACCCTGCGGCAGAGCGCCCAGTTCGCGCCGGAGGTGCGCCGGCAGATCTTCTTCAGCGACCCGATCGGCATCTCGGCGGGGTCGGCGAATCCGCGCGGGCGCGCGGTCGCGGCCCCCGGCGGCTATCGCGTCACCGGCCACTGGTTCTTCGCCAGCGGCTGCATGCACTCCTCCGCGCTGCACGGGGCGTGCAAGGTGTTCGACGGCGACAAGCCGCGGCTTCGGCCCAACGGCGATCAGGAGATCCGGATCGCCTACTTCTATCCGAAAACAATCGCGCGCATCGTCGACACCTGGGACGTGAGCGGGCTGCGCGGGACCGGCAGTCACGACATCGAGGTCGAGGACCTGTTCGTGCCCGAGGAGCGCACGTTCTCCGCGCTCGATCTGCGCGCGCGGGTGACCGGGCCGATGAACCGCATGCACGGCTTCGACCTCGCGGGGTGCGGGTTCTGCTGCGTGGGGCTGGGCGTCGCGCGGGCCGCGATCGACGCGTTCGTCGAGCTGGCGCAGGTCAAGGTTCCGCGCTCGTCGTCGGAGCTCCTGCGCGACCGCGCGCTGGTGCAGGCGAAGATCGGCGAAGCCGAGGCGATCTTGCGCTCGGGCCGGGCGCTCCTGTTCAACGTCGTCGGCGAGATGTGGGAGCTGGCGGTCGCCTCGCGGCCGATCAGCGAGCGCCTGCGCGCCGACCTGCGCCTGGCGATGACCCACGCCGCGCAGAGCGCCGCGACCGCGACGCACATGGTCTGTTCCGCGGCCGGGACCACGTCGATCTTCACGTCGAGCCCGCTGGAGCGGTACGCGCGCGACGCCGAGGTCGTCACCCGCCACAACCAGCTGCAGTTCGTGAACTACGAGGCGGTGGGCCGCACGGTGCTCGGGCTCGAGTCGAACAGCCCGCTGTTCTAGGAGGATCCCATGACCACTCGCCGCGAGTTCGTCGAGACCGCCGGCGCCGCCGGTATCGCGTTCGTCGCCTGCAACCTCGCGAGCGCCGCGCCGGTCCAGGCGCAGGGGCGCCGCCGGGAGGTCGTCGTGAACGGCCGGCGGGTCAAGACCATCGACGTGCACGCGCACTGCGCGGTGCCCGAGGCGATGGCGCTGATGGGGCGAAAGGTCGAGCCGCAGACCCTGCTCATGCCGCAGCCCCTCGATCGGATCCGCGCGATGGACGAGCAGGGCATCGACGTCGAGGCATTGAGCATCAACCCGTACTGGTACAAGGCCGACCGGGAGGTCGCGCGCGAGCTGATCAAGATCCAGAACGAGAAGCTCGCCGAAGCCTGCGCGGCGAACCCGGATCGCTTCGTCGCGTTCGCCTCGGTGGCGCTGCAGCATCCGGAGCTCGCCGCCGAGCAGCTAGAGGAAGGCGTCAAGAAGTACGGCCTGCGCGGCGCCGGAATCGGCGGCAGCGTCAACGGCGAGGACGTGTCCGATCCGAAGTTCAATCCGTTCTGGGCCAAGGCCGAGCAGCTGGGCGTGGTCGTCTTCATGCATCCGCAGGGGGACGGCGCGGCGGCCGACCTGAAGGGCCGGCTGAAGGGCAGCGGCGGGCTCGACAACACGATCGGCAACCCGCTGGAGACCACGATCGCGCTCTCGCACCTGATCTTCGAGGGCACGCTCGACCATTTTCCCGGGCTGAAGATCTGCGCGGCTCACGGCGGCGGCTACCTGCCATCCTACGCGGACCGCTCCGACGCGATCTGCACGACGTTCCCCAACCGGTGCACCACGCCGCTCAAGAAGAAGCCGACCGAGTATCTCAAGCAGCTCTACTTCGACTCGCTGGTCTTCACACCCGAGGCGCTGCGGCATCTGGTGGCGGTCGCTGGGGCCGGCCAGATCGTGATGGGGACCGACTATCCGTATCCGTGGACGAAGACGTCGGTCGACCACATCCTGAGCACGCCCGGCCTCAGCGACGACGACCGCATCGCGATCCTGGGCGGGACGGCGGCGAAGCTGCTCGGTATCAAGGCCTAGCGGCCGCGCGCACCCGAAGTGGCGGACGCCTTCTTCCGGGCGATCCACGCGTCGATCCGCGCGTCGAGCACGTCGAGCGGCAACGCGCCCTCGGCGAGCACCGCGTCGTGAAAGGCGCGGATGTCGAAGCGCTCGCCGAGCGCCTTCGTGGCCCGCTCGCGAAGCTCCTGGAACTTCCGCTGTCCGATCTTGTACGCGAGCGCCTGCCCGGGCGAGACGATATAGCGGTCGATCTCCACTGCGATCTCGCGGTCCGGTTTGGCCGTGTTGGCCTTGAAGTAGTCGATCGCCTGCTGGCGGCTCCAGCCGAGCGCGTGGATGCCGGTGTCGACGACGAGCCGGACCGCTCGCCACATCTGATAGTTGAGCGCCCCGAAGCGCGAGTAGGGATCTGTATAGAAGCCCATCTCCTGGCCGAGCGTCTCGGCGTAGAGCCCCCAGCCTTCGACGAAGGCGACGTACCCGCCGTACCGCCTGAACTTGGGCAAGTCGAGCTCCTGGGCGAGCGCGATCTGCAGATGATGGCCGGGAACGGCCTCGTGGAGGACCAGGGCTTCCATCTCCCACCTGGGCCGGGTCTCGACGGCCGACAGGTTCGCGGCGAAGTATCCCGGCCGGCCCGAGGCGAGCGAGCCCACGTCGTACGAACCCGCGCTTTGTGACGCGGCGCCGTACGCCGGCATCGCCCTGACGCCGTACGGCATACGCGGCATCCGACCGAAGAGCTTGATGACTTCGGGATCGGCGCGCTTGGCGATCTCGCGATATCCGGCCAGCAGGTCCTCGGGTCGCGAGTAGAAGAAGCGCGGGTCGGTGCGCAAGAAGTCGAAGAACGCCGGCAGATCTCCCGCGAAGCCGGTCGCGCGCATGAGCCGCTCCATCTCGGCCCGGATCTGCTTGACCTCCTCGAGGCCGATCTCGTGAATCTGCTCCGGGGTCAGACGCGTCGTGGTCGAGTGGGCGACCCGGTAGGCATACCAGTCGCGGCCGTCGGGCAGGGCGCTCGTCGCCAGCGACTCGCGGCAGTTGGGCACGTAGTCGTTCGCGAGAAAGTCGCGGAGCCGTCGAAACGCGGGCAGCGCCTCAGCCGTGAGCGCCTTCGCCGCGTCGGCCTTGAGGGCCTCGCGCCGATCCGCCGGGATCGTCTGGGGCATCTTCCGAAAGGCGCCCAGCAGCGGATTCGTCGCCGGATCGTCGACGAGCATCGCCTCGGCCTGCGCGACCACGCCGCCGAGCGTGATTTTCGGCGGCGTGATCCCGCGGCGTAGGCCCTCTCTCATCCCGGCGATCGTCTGATCCACGAGCGTTGGAGTGGCGCGCAGGCGGCTCAGGATCGCCTCGTAGTCCGCCGCGCTGCGGGTCGGCATCTGCTCGCTGAGGATTTGCGCGACGCTCTGCTGGATGCCGTAGAGCTGGCTCAGCGGCAAGAGCTCCCACGGGAAGCGTCGCCCGTCGAGGTCCGCCTCGATCCGGCGCTTGAAGAGGTCGTAGTTGAGCGCGTCCTCGGGGGCGAGCTTCGCACGATCGATCGAGGCCAGCGCCTTCGCCGGCAGCTCGATCTCCGCCTTGCGCCGCGCGATCGCCGCCGCCGACCGGTCGGTCCATCGACCGTTGTACGCGGCGATTCCGACTTCCGTGGCCCACTCGGGGTACTCCTGCATGAGGTAGTCCCAGTTGAGCTCGAACAGTCGATTGAGGCGCGCGCGCTCTGGGGTCTTGCCGGCCTCGGCAATCAGCCGCTCGACGCCGGCCTTGTACGTGTCGGATGCGGTGGCCGAAACGTCGGGCGGGCCGAGGAGTACGGCGAACACCGCGACGACGACGAGCGCCCAGGCGCTGAGCTTCAGCGTCACGAGCTGAGCGTCACGCCCACGACTACCTCTGTACGTCGACGGCGGCGGCGATCACACCCTGCGCTGCAGGAAGTCAGTCACCAGCGGCCAGGTGAGATCGGCGTAGTGCGGCTGGAAGCCGTCGTTGTCGGGATGACGGAAGCCGTGATTGGCGTCCGAGAACGCGTGCCACTCGACGGGCTGTCCGTTCGCCATGAAGCTTTCCCAGAGCGGTCCCTGGATCGCCGGCGTGGCGATGAAGTCCTTGCCGCCGCAGAACACCAGCGAGGCGCACTTCAAGGTGCGGGCGAGCTTGAACGCGTGTCGCGGCCGGTGTGAGGTCTCGGGCTCGTCGCGCACGGACGGATAGTAGAGGACGAGCGCGCGCAGCCGGGGATGATCCGCGGCGAACGGAATGAGCAGCCGGCCGCCCATGCAGTGACCGATCGCGGCGGTGCGCGCCGGGTCCGAGCCCATCCGCTCGACGAGGTAGTGCCAGGCCTCGTCCATCTTGCCGAGGAACTCGCCGTCGGAGTGCTTGGACTGGAGCTCCGCGCCCTGTCCGATGTGCGTCGTGCCGAGAACGCCGAACATGTTGAAGAGGCTCGGGACCAGTACGTTGAATCCGAGCTGGGCGAGCCGATAGGCGTCGATCTTGTAGTCCGCGGTGACGCCGTGAGCGTGGTGGACCATCATGATCCCGGGCCGCTGGCCGTGCCCTTCGGGATGCGCCATGTAGCCGGGAATCCCGTCCTGCTCGAGCGTCACCACGCGCGCGACGATCGTCATGCCCGGTCTCCGTGACCGTCCGCGCGCTCCTTGATCGACACGCGCCAGTGGATGCGATCTTCCTCGGGGGGATAGTCGCCGGCGGCCTTGTGGTAGGAGCAGCGGTTGTCCCAGATGACGATGTCGCCCTTGCGCCACTTGTGGCGATACTGGCCGTCGGGCTGGATCATGTAGCCCGTCAGCTCGTCGATCAGCGCGTCGCTCTCGGCCGCATCCAGTCCCTCGATCCGGAGGATCTTGCCGGGGTCGAAGTAGAGCCCCTTGCGCTTGGTCTCCGGATGCGTGCGGACGATCTTGTGGAAGACCGGCGTCCAGTCGCGGTCCTCGGCGTTCAAGAGCGCGGTCGCCTTGCGCCGGCCGCCGTAGGTGAAGGCGCCGATCCGGCCCTCGAGCCGCTGCTTGAGCGCGTCGGGCAGCGCGTCGTACGCCGCGTACATGCTCGCGAACAGGGTGTCGCCGCCGCGGCTCGGGACGGCCAGCGCGTAGAGCTGCGTCGCCTTGAACGGCTCCTGGTCGTAGGCGCCGTCGGTGTGCCAGCCCTCCGCGCCGCGCCGGTAGATCGCCATGTCGAGCGCGCCGTCGGCGCCGAACTTGTTGACGCCGAGCAAGGTGATCTCCGGATAGTCCGGATGGCGCGTCATCTTTGACGGGTGCGGGGTCACGAAGCCGAAGCGGCGGCTGTAGGTCAGGAAGTCCGGAATCTCGAGCTCCTGACCCGGCACGACGAGCACGTTGTGGTCGAGCCACGCGCGATAGATCTCGGCGAAGCCCGCGTCGTCGAGCTTCCTGACGTCGACTCCGTGGATTTCCGCGCCGATCTGCGTTCCGAGGCGTCGTACCTCAATCATCGGCCCGCCCTCCTCGCCGCAGAGGCTATCACGTGGCCCGCGCTCAGAACCAGTTGGCCTTGTCCACCACGTTGCGCAGCGGCTGCCCGGTGAGAAAGCGGCGCGAGTTATCGAGCAAGATCTCGAAGCGGCGCTCGTCGAGGTGCGGGCCGTGCCCGGCGGTGTGCGGCGTGATCAGGACGCCGGGCAAGGTCCACAGCGGATGATCGGCCGGCAGCGGCTCTTGCTCGAAGACGTCCAGACCCGCGCCGGCGATCTCACCCGCCCGCAGCGCGGCGACCAGGTCGTCGAGCCGCGTGGTCATACCGCGCCCGATGTTGATGAAGAACGCGGTCCGCTTCATGAGCTGAAAGCGCCCGCGGTGCATGAAGCCCTCGGTCGCCGGCGTGTGCGGCACCGTGAGGATGACGAAGTCAGCGAGCGGCAAGAGCGAGTCGAGCGCGTCGGGGCCGTCGAGCTTGACGACGCCGGGCGGCGCCTCGCGACGGCGCGCGTCGATGCCCATCACGTGCATGCCAAACGCGGCGGCCAGCCGCGCCGCCTCGCTGCCGATGCCGCCGACGCCCACGATCAGCGCAGTGGCCTCGGCCAGGTGGATCACGCCGCCGCTCTCCTGAGGCTCGCGGCGCCACTCGCGTCGCACCTGTCGCGGGAAGTAATGATGGAACCCGCGCGCGAACGCCAGGACGAACGCCATGATGTGCGCGCCGATGTGGTCGTTGTAGATCTCGCGGAAGTTCGTCACGGTCGCGGAGTGGGCGATGAGCGCGGGCGAGTAGTAGCCCGCCGGCGGCGCTGCCTGCGGGGCCTGCAGCCAGCGCAGTCGCTTCGCGGCGGGGATCAGCGCGTCCGGCAGGGTGCCGAACGCCGCCTCCGCATCGCCCACGGCGCGCGCGGCATCGGCCTGGGTCTCGGCCACCACGACGGACAGCTGGGGCACCGCGGACGCCAGGCGCGAGGCCCAGCCGCGCGTCGTCGGATTCTGAGGCGGCAGCATCAAGAGCGTCGTCATGGTGGTCTACCCTTCATGAAGAGTGGCTGCGTACGGCGGCTGTCGCGAGAGCTTAGTGGCGCGCCCAGCGCGGGTCAAGCGCGGATGATCGCGTCGAGCGGCAGCGCTCAGCCCGCGCGCGCGGCCGCGGGCTCGCTCGGCGGCGCGCTGCCGGCCACGCCCGGCGCCGCCTCCCCGTCGCGCCGGCTCATGACCGCGCGCGGGAGGAGCGGAATGAACACGAGGACCAGCGCGGTGGTCGCGGCGTTGAGCCAGACGAGCTCGTGAAAGGCCCAGTGGCGGCTGTCGATCAGCCACGAGCCGATCACGTCCGATCCTCCGAGGGCGAAGTTGCGTGCGCTCATCATCAGGGAGAACCCGAGGCTCTCGCAGCCCGGCGGGGTGGACCGCACCGCCAGGTCCATGAGCGCCAGCTCCGAGCAGATCACCGCGAAGCCGACCATCGCGTGGATGAACGGCGCGGTGTCGTGGCCGTAGCGCAGATACAAGAACGTCGACAGCACGTTCACGGTGATCGCCGAGGTGAGCAGCTGCCGGAGGTTGAAGCGGCGGCACACCACCCCGTAGACCAGCGAGCCGGCGAGCCCGGCCGCACCCTCGATGCTCTCCATCAGCCCGATGTACGGGGCGCTGAAGTGCAGGGTGTCCGTCTGCATGAACAGGAGCGGCGTCGTGAACCCGGGCGAGATGTAGACGAGCGCCAGAAAAGCGCCGCTCGCCCAGAGGGTGCGGGAGCCGATCAACGTCGAAAGCTCGCGGCGCGCATTCGCCAGCACGTCGCGGTCACGGGTGGCCACCGGCCGCTCGGTCAACACGAAGAATGTGGCCACGGCCAGCACGAGCAGCAGCGCGGTCGCGACGCCCACCGTCCAGCCGAACGCGGTCGCCGCGAGGTAGCCGCCGAGCAGGCCGTTGCCGAGAGACACGGCGCTCTGCAGCGCCTGGCGGATGGAGGTCACGCGCCCGGAGATTCCATACTTCCGCCCGGCTTCCACCATGAGGCCGCCCATCACGGTGCTGGCGATCACCATGAACGCGTTGGCGCCGAACGCCGTGAGCAGGAGCGGCACGTTGGCGCGCGGGACCACGCCCATCAGGAACCAGCAGACCGCGGCCATGCCCGCGCCGAGCAGCATGTAGTGGCGGCGCCGCGTGCCGAAGAGCGGAAACGCGTCGGACATGATGCCGGCGAGCGGCTTGACGTTCCAGGCGAAGGTCGTGATGACCATGAACGCGGCGAGCGTCTGCGCGTTGAAGTGGAGCTCGTTCTTCAGGAGGAGCTGGAGCGGAAGCCGGCCGATGACGCCGGGCTGCGCGATCGTCGTGACGAAGGCCCCGAGCCCGACCATGATGTAGTACTGCCGCAGGGTCAGGCCGGTATCCGGGACGTGGGCGCGCTCTGCCGCTTCCAGATCGACCTCCGCTGTGTCTTTATATCAGCAGCGTTGACGGATATCAGCGTATCTCGGCCACGGAGGGATCGATGCCACGGCTCGACCGGCTGTCCCAGATCGCTCGCAACAACCTGCTGACCTTCCCGGCGCAGGTCAACGAGACGGCGCCCTTCGCGCGTCTCACCAAGCCGCTCGCGGCCTGCCGCCTGGCGATCGTCACCACCGCCGGTCTCCATCGGCGCGGCGATCGGCTGTTCACCCCGGGTGATCAGAGCTATCGCGTGATCCCGTCGGACACGCCGACGGTCGACATCGTCCAGAGCCACACGAGCATCGGCTTCGATCGCGTGCCGACCATGCGCGACGTCAACATCTCGTTCCCGATCGATCGCCTGCGCGAGCTGATCGCGCGCGGCGAGCTCGGCGAGCTGGGACCGAGCTGCTATTCGTTCATGGGCGCGCAGCGCGAGGTCGCGCGGATCGAGAGCGAGACCGGTCCCGAGCTCGGCCGCCGCCTGCGTGAGGAAGGGGTGGACGTCGCCCTCATCACGCCCACCTGACCGAACTGCACGCACACCGGAGGTGTGCTGGCCCGCATGCTGGAGCAGGCCGGTGTCTCGACGACGTCGATCAGTCTCGTCCGAGAGCACACCGAAAAGGTGAAGCCGCCGCGGGCCCTCTTCGTGCCGTTTCCATTCGGGATGGCATTCGGTCGTCCGGACGATGCCGAGCTGCAGCATCGAGTCTTGCGTGCCGCGCTCGATCTTCTGGCTGAGACGACCGGGCCGGTGCTTCGCGATCTTCCGGCGGAGCTCGACCCCGGCGATCAACCCGGCGCGCCGCCTCAAGCGTCGGGAATCACGCCGGCGGCGCAGATAGCGGACGACGTCGCGATGGAGACGACCCAGATGCGCCGCTATCACGAGCGATGGCTCGAGAAGAGCGGAGGCCGGACTCATTTCGGCCTCGCCGGCATTCCAGCGACCCGGTTCCGTGGTGTCGTGCGCTTCCTCGAAGGTTTCGCCGAAGGACAGGACGTCGACATGGCCGAGCGCCCGGCGGATATGCCGCTGCCGAACTTCATCCGGTACTGCGCCGACGACCTCAAGGCTCTCTACTTCGAGGGCCACCTGGTGATGAAGCCGGCCGCCGGAGGCGAGGAGATCGCGCGCTGGTTCTGGGGTGAGACTGGCGCGGGTCGACTCCTGCGGCGAGTCCGCGACCGGCTGGACGCGTCGACCGATCCGCGCTGGAAGGCGGCCGCGTTCGGCGTCGCGCGCTAGCGAGAGCTCAAGGGGTCAATCGGCCGGCGATCTTGAATCGGCCCGCGTCGTCCGGCGTGAGGATGACGAGCTCAGCGGGTGCCGGCTGGATGCCGGTGAGCGGCTGGACGACGGAGCCGTGCGTGACCAGCAGGAGATTGCCGCCGCTCGGGCGCCGCCCCGCGATTTCGCGCAGCGCGCGCATCTGCTCGGCCTCGCGCGCTCGATTGTCGAACAGGTTGCTCAGCGGCGCCCAGGCCTCGGCCGAGCCGAAGGCCAGCCGAGAGGTTTCCAGACAGCGGCACCACGGGCTCGAGAGCACGCGGCCGACCGGGATCCCGCGGCTCCGGAACGCGGCGCCCACGCGCCGCGCGTCGTCGCGGCCGGCGTCGGTGAGGTTGCGCTGGGTCGCACAGTCGTCGAGCCTGAAGCCCGCGGGATCGCCCACGCCGGGTGTCGTGATGGCGTGGCGCATGAGGACGACGTGCCCACCGGAGCGCAGAAGCTGCCAGAGCGCTTCGTCGGCCGCGGCGCGCGCGGGAACGGCGAGCAGGAGCGACGCGAGAACGAGCCAGAATCGCATCACGAGACTCGGCGTGACGTGGAGTGTAGCATTGGGGTCGCCATGACTCCGATCGGCCGGCGCCAGCTCCTTCACGGCTCCCTCGCTACCGCGGCGCTGGCCGTCGCACGGTCCGCACGGGCGGCGGATGTCGGCGACGCGGCGCGCACGGCCATGGCGCGGGCCGCGACGGCGCTGCTCGCGGCGCTCGATGCGGGGCAGCGCCGCGCCGCCGTGTTCCCCTTCAGCAACGACGAGCGGATGAACTGGCACTACGTGCCGCGCTCGCGCTCCGGTGTGGCGTTCAAGGAGATGTCCGCGGCCGGCCGCGCCGCGGCGCATGAGCTCATCAAGGCGTCGCTGTCCGAGGTCGGCTACGCCAAGGCCGTGAACGTGATGAAGCTCGAGGACGTCTTGCGCCAGCTCGAGACCTTCGGCGGGCTGCTGCGCGACCCGGAGAAGTACTACGTGAGCCTCTTCGGCACGCCGGACGCCGCCGGGCGCTGGGGCTGGCGCCTCGAAGGCCATCACCTGTCGCTCAACTTCACGCTCGTCCCGGGCCGCCCGGTGTCCGTCACGCCGGCATTCTTCGGCGCGAATCCCGCCGAGGTGCCCTCAGGGCCGCTGCGCGGCCTCCGCGCGCTGGCCGACGAGCAGGATCTCGCGTTCGCGCTGGCCCGCGGAATTGATCCGCGGCTGCGCGGCCGCTTCGTCATCGCGGCGGAGTCGCCGGGCGACATCGTGACTGGACCGGGCCGGGCCGACAGCCTGAAGACGCCGGCCGGACTCGCCCTCGGCGAGGTCGGATCCGACCAGCGGGCGCTGGCGCTGCGCCTGGTCGAGACCTACGCCCGCAACATGCGCGGCGACGTCGCCGACGAAGAGCTGCGCCGGATGCGCGAGGCGGGCGTCGAGAGCGTGCGCTTCGCGTGGGCCGGCGCGATCGATCCCCGGCAGCCTCATTATTGTCGGCTGCACGGGCCGACCCTTCTCATCGAGTACGACAACTCGCAAAACCGCGCCAACCACATCCATTCGGTCTGGCACGATCCGCGAAACGACTTCGGCGCCGACGTGCTCCGCGCGCACTACGAGAATCACGACCATCGATTCTCGAGCGCGCCTCGGCCGGCCGGGCCCCAGGCACGTGACGGCCTGCCGCGCGCACTCCCACTCTCCGCCGAGCGCACTCAACCGCCCACAGCCTAGATCGGAGCACCCATGGCCATCGACAACGTCAAAGCGCTCACGTTCGACGTCTTCGGCACCGTCGTCGACTGGCGGTCGAGCCTCATTCGCGAAGGCGAGGCGCTCGGCAAGAAGAAGGGGCTCAGCGTCGACTGGGCCAAGTTCGCCGACGCCTGGCGCGGGCTCTATCAGCCCGCGATGGACGAGGTGCGCGGCGGCCGGCGCGCGTGGACCAAGCTCGACGACCTCCATCGCGAGAGCCTCGACAAGCTGCTGGCGCAGTTCGCGATCAAGGGGCTTTCGGAGGCCGAGATCGACCACTTCAACCGCGCGTGGCATCGCCTCGATCCATGGCCCGACTCGGTGCCCGGCCTCACCCGGCTCAAGAAGAAGTTCGTGCTGGCGACGCTCTCGAACGGCAACGTCGCGCTGATCGTCAACATGGCGAAGTACGGGGGACTCCCGTGGGACGCGGTGCTCGGTGCGGAGGTCGCGCACCACTACAAGCCCCAGCCCGAGGCGTATCTAGGGACCGCGGCGCTGCTCGGACTGGCGCCGGGCGAGTGCATGATGGTCGCCGCGCACAACGGCGACCTCGCGGCCGCGAGCTCGGTCGGCCTGCGCACGGCGTTCGTCCCGCGACCGTCGGAGCACGGTCCAGGGCAGGCAAAGGACATCAAGCCCGCCCGCGAGTGGGATGTGGTCGCGAGCGATTTCGTCGATCTCGCGTCGCGGCTCGGCTGCTGAGCCGGCCGCGTCGTTCCCGAGTATCATAGGCGCCACTTTCGACTCGATCAGGAGCCGCACATGGCGAAGATCACTCAGTCCGTAGACCTCGGCACCCGCGGCCGCGTGGCCGTGCTGACCGTCGACAACCCGCCCGTCAACGCGCTCAGCCAGCACGTGCGCAAGGGGCTTTACGACGGGATGCAGCAGGCGATCGCCGACAGCGCGGTGCAGGCGATCGTCATCGTTTGCGCCGGTCGCACCTTCATCGCCGGCGCCGACATCACCGAGTTCGGCAAGCCGCCGGTGGAGCCGGGGCTCCACGCCGTGCTCGACCTGATCGAGGGCTCGCCCAAGCCGGTGATCTCCGCCATTCACGGCACAGCCCTCGGGGGCGGGCTCGAGGTCACGCTGGCTTGTCACTATCGCGTCGGCGCCAAGGGCGCGCGTTTTGGACTGCCCGAGGTGAAGCTCGGGATCCTGCCGGGCGCGGGCGGAACGCAGCGGCTGCCGCGCGTCGTCGGTCCGCAGAAAGCGCTCCAGATGATCGTGAGCGGTGATCCGATCGGCGCCGACGAAGCGCTGAAGGTCGGCCTCATCGACGAGATCGCGGACGGCGACCTCGCCGCCGCCGGCGTCGCGTTCGCGGACAAGGTGATCAGCGAGCGGCGGCCGCTCAAGAAGATCCGCGACCTCGACGACAAGATCGCCCCGGCGCGCGGCAAGCCCGAGATCTTCGCCGAGTTCCGGAAGAGCGTGGCGCGCCAGACGCGCGGCTTCCGCGCGCCGGAGAACTGCATCAAGGCGGTCGAGGCGGCCGTGAACCTGCCGTTCGCCGAGGGCATCAAGCGCGAGCGCGAGCTGTTCGTGGAGCTCCTCAACTCGCCCGAGTCCAAGGCGCAGCGCTACTTCTTCTTTGCCGAGCGCGAAGCGGCCAAGATCCCGGACGTGCCGGCCGACACGCCCGCCAAGGAGATCAAGAAGGCGGCGGTGATCGGCGCCGGCACGATGGGCGGCGGCATCGCGATGAATTTCGCGAACGCCGGGATTCCGGTCACGGTCGTGGAGGTCGCGCAGGATGCGCTCGATCGCGGGCTCGGCATCGTGCGGAAGAACTACGAGGCCACCGCGTCCCGCGGCCGGCTGACCCAGGCGGACGTCGAGAAGCGGATGGGGCTCATCACCGGCACCACCGACTTCAAGGGGGCGGCTGACGCGGACATCGTGATCGAAGCAGTGTTCGAGGAGATGCCGATCAAGAAGGAAGTGTTCGCGAAGCTCGACGCGATCTGCAAGGCGGACGCGGTGCTCGCGACCAATACCTCGACCCTCGACGTGGACGAGATCGCCTCGGCCACCCGGCGCCCCGAGAGCGTGATCGGCACGCACTTCTTCAGCCCCGCCAACGTGATGCGGCTGCTCGAGAACGTGCGCGGCAAGAAGTCGTCGAAGACCGCGGTCGCGACCGCGATGTCGGTGGGGCGGCGCATCGGCAAGGTGCCGGTGCTAGTCGGCGTCTGCTACGGCTTCGTCGGCAATCGCATGCTGCACCAGCGCGGATTGCAGGCCGAGAAGCTCATCCTCGAAGGCGCCGCACCCCACCAGGTGGATCGAGTGCTGACCGACTTCGGCTTTCCGATGGGGCCGTTCGCGATGGGCGATCTGGCCGGCCTCGACGTCGGCTGGCGCATCCGCAAGGGGCGCGGCGCGAAGGCGCCGGTCGCCGATCGCATCTGCGAGCTCGGCCGCTTCGGCCAGAAGACCGGCGCCGGCTACTTCAAGTACGAGAAGGGCGACCGCACGCCGATCCCCGACCCTGAGGTCGAGAAGATCATCGTCGACGTGGCAACCTCGATGGGTATCACCCGGCGTCCCATCGGCGACGACGAGATCTTGCAGAGGCTCCTCTATCCGATGGTCAACGAGGGCGCCAAGATCCTCGAGGAGAAGATCGCGATCCGGGCCAGCGACATCGACGTGATCTGGGTCTACGGGTACGGCTGGCCCGTCTACCGAGGCGGTCCGATGTTCTGGGCCGACTCGATCGGGCTCAAGGCGCTGCGCGATCGGCTGCTCGAGTTCAAGAAGCAGAGCGGCGACGCGTTCTGGACGCCGGCGCCCCTCCTCGACCGGCTCGCCAACGAGGGTAAGGGCTTCACGGCCTAGGGCACCTGCCGGGCAACCACCCGAAATTGCAGGCGGCTTCGCGCCTTTCGTCTGCCGACCCATTATTTGAAGGCTGACGCCGTTAATTCGCCAAAAAGATCAATTTGGGCAAAAATGAGGGTCTGCTACAACTGAAATAAGCCATTTCTGCGTAAGTATTCCGATTTTTGAGGTCTCTATGCGGTATTTGACGACGGGTGAAGTCGCAAGCCGGTGTCAGGTGTCGGTCGGCACCGTGAAGAACTGGATCGAGGCGGGGCAGCTCGAGGCGTTTCGCACGCCCGGTCGCCATTTCCGGATCCGCGCCAGCGAGCTTCGCCGTTTCCAGGCGGCGTTCGGCTTCGGCACGGAGACCGACGATCCCCCGCGCATCCTGGTCGTCGACGATCAACAGGACTTCGTCGAGCTGGCGCTCGACGCGCTCAAAGATCTTCTCCCCGGCGTGCGCGTCGAGGGCGCGTGCGGCGGCTACGAAGCGCTCCTGAAGATCGGATCACTCCAGCCGCATCTTCTCGTGCTCGATCTTCGGATGCCCGGGCTCGACGGCTTCGAGGTGTGCCGGCGCGTGAAGGAAGCCCCGGAGACGAAAGCGACGAAGATCGTCGCGATGACCGGGTTCGAAGACGACCAGGCCCAGCAGCTGGCGCTGACCTGCGGCGCCGACGCGTTCCTTACCAAGCGCGCGGGCCTGGCCGCGCTCGGACGCCACATCGTGTCGCTCCTCGAAGCCGACGGCACGGCCGCCGCGGCGGTCGTCGTCGGGCCGCCCCGTCGACGAGCCCGGCCCAAGCGCGCGACCCACTCGCCGAAGACCGAGCGCAAGGCCCGACGATGACGTCGGATAACGGCGCGGTCTTTCTCTCGACCCTGCCGGCCGGCCGGCGCGAGCGCCGGCTCGCCTTCGCGGTTCTGCTCGTGTCCGGCGTGATCTTCGTCGCACTGGCGCCGTTCGCGACGCGGCCCCTCGGGCAGGTCTGGGCCTTCATCCCGATCTACGAGTCGGCGCTCGTGATCAACGATCTGGTCACGGCGGCTCTGCTGTTCGGACAGTTCAGCATCCTGCGGTCTCGGGCTCTCCAGGTGCTCGCGAGCGCCTATCTGTTCACCGCGCTCATGACGATCGCGCACGCGCTCACGTTCCCGGGACTCTTCGCGCCGACCGGGCTGCTCGGCGCCGGGCCGCAGAGCACCGCGTGGCTCTACATGTTCTGGCACGCCGGCTTCCCGCTGCTCGTGATCGCCTACGCGCGTCTCGAGGCCTCACCGAGCGAGGCGCGCGGCGAGACAAACCGGCCCCTCGGCGCCATCGTCGCCAGCGCCGCCGCGGCGCTCGTCGCAGCCTCGGTCTTCACGTTCGTCGCGACCGCCGGTCAGGACTGGCTGCCCGGGATCATGCGCGGCAATCACTACTCGCCGTCGCTCTACGCAGTCATCGCAGGGGTGTGGGGACTGAGCTTCGTGGCCCTCGGCGTCCTCTGGCGCCGCCGGCCGCACTCGCTGCTCGACCTGTGGCTGATGGTGGTGATGTGCGCCTGGCTTTTCGACATCGGCCTGGCCGTCGTGCTCAATGCCGGCCGGTTCGACCTGGGCTTCTACGCCGGGCGCATCTACGGGCTCTTGGCCGCGAGCTTCGTGCTGGGAGTGCTGCTGCTCGAGAACGGTGTGCTCTACGCCCGGCTCGTCGAGACGCACGAGCGCGAGCGGCACGAGCGCCGGCGGGCGCAGCGGGCCGAAGAGGCGGCGACCAGCGCCAACCACGCCAAGAGCGAATTCCTGTCGCGGATGAGCCACGAGCTCAGGACGCCGCTCAACGGCATCCTCGGCTTCGCGCAGCTCCTCGAGCGCGAGCTCGAGCAGTCCGAGCAGCGCGAGGGCGTGGCGCACATCCTCAAGGGAGGCCGCCATCTCCTGAGGCTCATCAACGAGATCCTCGACATCGCGCGGATCGAGGCGGGAAAGTTCTCGGTCTCGCTCGAGCCGGTCGAGACCCGCGAAGTCATCGCGAGCGCGCTCGATCTCGTCCGACCCCAGGCCGCCGCGCGCGGCATCGGCCTCTCGACCGCGGTGGTCTGGCGGGGACACGTCATGGCCGACCGCCAGCGGCTTCAACAGGTGCTTCTCAACCTCCTGTCGAACGCGGTCAAGTACAACCGCCCGGAAGGCGCCGTGACGGTCTCGTGCGACCGGACGCCGTCCGGCATGTGCCGGCTCGCCGTCACCGACACCGGCCTCGGAATCGCGCCGGAGCGGATGCCGCGGCTCTTCACTCCGTTCGATCGCCTCGACGTGCAAGACGGGTCGATCGAGGGCACCGGGCTCGGCCTGGCGCTCTCGAAGGGCCTGGTCGAGATGATGGGCGGCACCGTGAGCGCCGCGAGCACACTCGGCACCGGCTCGACGTTCACGCTCGAGCTGCCGATCGCCGCGGCGCCCTCTCACGAGATGCCCGCCGACGAGACGCGCGCGCCCGGAGCCGAAGCGCCGGGCGTGTCGGGCACGGTGCTCTACATCGAAGACAACCCGTCGAATCTTCGGCTGGTCGAGCGCATCGTGGCGCGGCGCCCCGGCGTCAAGCTGCTCTCGGCGATGCAGGGGCGTCCCGGGCTCGAGCTCGCTCGCGCCCATCGGCCGGACGCGATCGTCCTTGATCTGCATCTGCCGGATATCAGCGGCCAGGACGTGCTCGCACGGCTCCAGGCCGATCCCGCGACGCGCGAGATCCCGGTGGTGATTCTGAGCGCGGACGCGACGCCGAGCCGAACAAGCAGCTTGCTGAAGGCCGGCGCCCACGCATATCTGACCAAACCATTGTCGGTCGCGCAGTTCCTCGGCGTGCTCGACGAGCTTCTCGTGAAGGTGGCGAGGTAGACGATGGGAAAAACGGACCCGAGTCAGGCCCGGATCCTCGTCGTTGACGACGAGCCGGCGAACGTGCGGCTCCTCGAGCGCATGCTGGCCGAGGCGGGCTACCGCCAGGTCAAGAGCACGACTGACTCACGCCAGGTGCCGGCGCTGTACGGTGAGCTCCAGCCCGACCTGATCCTGCTCGATCTGATGATGCCGCACCTGGACGGCGTCGCGGTCATCCGACAGCTCGGGATTCCCGACGACGTGTTCCTGCCGGTGCTGGTCCTCACCGCCGATGCCACCGCCGAGGCGAAGAAGCGCGCGCTCGAGGCCGGCGCCAAGGACTTCCTGACCAAGCCGTTCGACCGCCTCGAGGTCCTGCTGCGCATCCGGAACCTGCTCGATACGCGCGCCCTCTATCTCGACCTCGAGCGCCACAATCGCTCGCTCGAGCAGGTCATCGCCGAGCGGACGCAGCGGCTGATCCAGAGCGAGAAGGTGGCGACGATGGGCTCCCTGCTGGCGGGGGTGGCCCACGAGCTCAACAACCCGCTCGCGATCGTGATGGGCCAGGCCCACCTCCTCCGCGGTGGCGCCCGCGAGCCCGCCCAGATCCAGCGCGCCGAGAAGATCCTCGCGGGCGCCGAGCGGTGCGCGCGGATCGTGAAGAACTTCCTCGCGCTCGCGCGCCAGCGGCCTCCCGAGCGCAGTGAGATCCGGATCAACCTGATCGTCCAGGAGACGATCGAGCTGCTCGGCTACGATCTGCGCACGAGTAACGTCGAGGTCGTGCTCGCCCTGGGGGACGACGTGCCGCCGACGTGGGCGGACGGTCACCAGATCCAGCAGGTGGTCGTCAACCTCGTCGGCAACGCCATCCAGGCGATGCGGCCGCTCGACACGCCCCGGCAGATCGCGATCACGAGCCGACTCCTTCGCGAGCCGGCCCGGATCTCGCTGGAGATCGCGGACAGCGGGCCCGGCATCCCCGCCGCCGTCCAGGAGCGAATCTTCGAGCCGTTCTTCACGACCAAGCCGCAAGGCGAAGGCACGGGGCTCGGACTCTCGTTGTGCCGGCGCACGCTCGAGGAGCACGGCGGGACCATCACGGTCCAGAGCGAAGTCGGGCACGGCGCCACGTTCCGCCTCGAGCTGCCGGTGGTGGGACGCCCGGCGCAGACGTCGGGGGCCCCGGGTGCGCGGGCACTGTCGCCGGTCGCCGGCAAGGCGATCCTGGTCGTGGACGACGAGGTCGACCTCGCCGCCACGCTGGCCGAGGCGCTCCAGGGCGACGGGTATCAGGTCGGCGTCGCCGACAACGGTGCCACGGCGCTCGAGATGCTCGGCCGGCGCCCCTACGACATGATCCTGAGCGACACCAAGATGCCCAAGGTCGACGGCGAGCACTTCTACGCCGAGGTCGAGCGGCGGTTCCCGCGACTGCGTCGCCGAATCGTGTTCGTCACCGGCGACATCTTGAGCCGCGAAAAGCGCGAGTTCCTCGAGCGGACCGGCGCGCCGTATCTCACCAAGCCGTTCGATCTGCGCGAGGTCCGGCAGCTCGTCCACCGCATGCTGGCCGAAGCCGGGGGCGCGTCTGACCACCGCTAGACCGATCACGCCGGGCGAGGGGCCGTCGGCCGCGTCGCGATTCTCAATCCTGGTCATCGACGACGACGAGGTCGTGCTGTCCACGTTCACCGAGCTGCTCCGTGCGCACGGCTACCGCGTGCTGGAGGCCGGGAGCGGGCGGGCCGGGCTCGAGGCGACGCGAGTGGAGCGTCCCGATCTGATCCTGGTCGACTACCACATGCCCGAAATGAACGGGCTGGCGGTCGTCGAAGCGCTGAAGGGCGACGCCGCGACGCGCAGCGTTCCCGTGGTCGCCTTCACGTCCGGGACGGCCGCGGAGGCGAACCGGCTCGTGAGGGCCGGCTGCATCGGCTTCATCCCCAAGCCGTTCGACCCCGGAACGTTGCCGGATCTCGTCGCCCAGTTCCTCCGCGCGACGGTCGCGCGCGACCGCCGCGTCGCGCGTCCGAGCGTGCGCCCGGCGCCCGCGTCCTGACTGTCGGCGTCCGTCCAAAAATGTCAGCCGTTGCCAATCAGGCTTGGGAACCATTCGCATGTGCGCTGCAAGTTGCCGAGAAACTTCGTTCACCGGGCGCTGAGGAATCCGGAATCGCGTGGCATTCGCCATGCTTAGGATTTCTTTCGATGAAGGTCACGTGCGCCTGGTGCCAGCACGAGGGAAGGCCGGCGACTCTCGGCGAGCGCGCGCCGCTGGAGGATCCCGCCGAAACTCACGGCATCTGCCGGCGCCACACGGTCGACCTGCTCAACCGGATGCCCTCACGTTCGTTCCCCGGTGTCAGGCTCCTGCTCGTCGTCAGCGCGAAGGAGACCGCTCTCTACGAGCACCTGCAGCGCGAGCTGGCCGGCGTCAGCGGGGTCAAGGTGATGCTCGATCGGCGACGCGGCGACCGTCAGGCCGATGAGGAGGTCGTCTCGGCAGAGCATCGCGGCCTCGACCGACGGATCCGCCAGGGCGAGGTCTCCGCGCTGGGCTACACGATCATCCGGTTCGGAAAAGACTAGCGCGCGCGGCGCTCGAGCACGCGCCGGACCAGCACGTGCCGCTGGATCTTGCCGGTCGGCGTGAACGGCAGATCGTCGAACACCTCCAACGTCTCCGGCAGCTTGTACGTCGCCACGTCATTTCTGAGAAACGCGACCGCCTCGTCCAGCGTGAGCGTCTGGCCGGGGCGCGGGATCACGCAGAGACAGTTCCGCTCGCCGAGCCGGGGATCGGGCACGCCGACGATGGCGGCATGCAAGATCTTCGGGTGCGTGTAGAGGATCTCCTCGATCTCTCTCGGGAAGAACTTCTTGCCGCCGCGGTTGATCATCTCCTTGAGCCGTCCGACGATCTTCACGTTGCCGGCGGCGTCGCATTGTCCGAGGTCGCCCGTGCGGAACCAGCCGTCGGCCGTGAAGAGCTCGGCGTTCGCCGTCGGGTTGTTGTGGTAGCCGAGATGGACCGACGGCCCCTGGGCGGCGATCTCGCCCTCGGCGCCGGCCGCGACGTCGCGGCCCGAGTCGTCGATCAGCCTGAGGCCGAGACCGGACGACACGGTGCCGACCGTACCGGTGACGGCCTCGGGATCGTCTCCAAGGCGCGTGTAGGTGTGAAAGCCGGTCTCGAGCATCCCGTAGAGCTCGATCAGGTGGCCGTGCATCCGCGCCCGGAACTCGCGGATGGTCTCGATCGGGCACGAGGCGCCCCCGGTGATGACGACGCGCAGGGGCGTGAGATCGAACCGGCCGAGCTCGGGATCGTTCAGCATCGCGATGATCGACGCGGGCGCCGTCGGCATATAGGTCACGCGCTCGCGCTGGATCAGCTCGAGGGCCGCCCGCGCGCTGAACTGGTCGAGCAGCACGGCCCGCGCGCCCGCCATCACGGCCTGGACGAGGGTGAGGTAGCCCCAGTTGAGGCCGAGCGGCAAATAGATGAGGAAGACCTCGTCCGGCGTGACCCGCATGTCGTCGTTCAGGGTGCGGCAGGTCGAGAGCGTCGTGTTGTGGCTGTGGATCACGCCCTTGGGATTGCCGGTCGTGCCCGAGGTGAACGCCATCCGCATGACGTCGTTGGCCCCCTGACCGGCCGCCGGCGGGGGAACGGCGTGCGGGTCCTCGATCAAGGCTTCGAGAGACACGAGCCGATGCCCCGCATCTGCTGAGGGGACCGCGCCCAGGACACACACGGCCTTGAGGTCGGGGAGGTTGGGGCGCAGATCGCCGATCATCTTCACGTAGTCGAAGCTCTTGAAGCTCGACGGACACACGAAGGCGCGGCTCTCCGAGAATTTCAGGATGTAGTCGACCTCACGGCTGCGGAAGTCGGGCCCGATCTGGTTGGCGACCGCGCCGAGCCGCTCCAGCGCGAAGAAGACGTACGCGAACTCCGCCCAGTTCGGCAGCTGGATCGTGACCACGTCCCCCGCGCCGATCCCGAGCGCCTTGAACCCCGCCGCGACCCGGTCGACCCGGGCCTTGAGCTCACCGTAGGTGATGCGCCGGCCGCGGTCGACGATCGCGAGCCGGTCGGGATGCGACGCCGCGCGGGCTGTCAGGATCGAATCGAAGGTCGCCGAGCCCCAGTGTCCCGACTTCTGGTAGCGCGCGATCTGCTCGTCGGTCAGCCTGGTCTCGAACTTCATCGAGCGCCTCCCTCGGCTCGTCGGGCTCGACGAGCGCTCATCCCCCCAGGTACGCGGCCTTGACGTGCGGGCTCTGGCGCAGCTCGGCGGCGGCTCCGCTCAGCACGATCCGGCCGGTCTCCATCACGTAGGCACGCGCCGCGACCGCCAGCGCCATCCGTGCATTCTGCTCCACGAGCAGGACCGCGACCTTCCGGTCTCGATTGATCGACTCCACGATCGTCCGGATCTCGCGGACGATCAAGGGAGCCAGGCCGAACGACGGCTCGTCGAGCACCAGCATAGTCGGGCTCGACATCAGGGCGCGGCCGATCGTGAGCATCTGCTGCTCGCCGCCGCTCAGCGTGCCGGCGAGCTGGCGCCGGCGCTCGCCCAGGCGGGGGAACCGCTCGAGCACCTCGGCGAGCGTTCGCTCGATGGCCTCGCGATCCCGGCGGCGGTAGGCGCCCATGCGGAGATTGTCGAGCACCGTCATCTGGGGAAAGAGCCGCCGCCCCTCGGGCGCGTGGGAGAGGCCCAAGGTCACGATGCGGTGGGCGCGCCAGCGCGAGATGTCGACGCCGCGGAATACCACGCGGCCGCCGCTCGGCCGCACGAGGCCCGACAGCGCGCGCAGGGTCGAGGTCTTCCCGGCGCCGTTGGGGCCGATGATCGCGACGATCTCGCCTTCGTCGACCCTGACCGAGACGCCGTCGACGGCGGTGACGTTTCCGTAGCGTACGGAAAGGTCGGTCAGCTCAAGCACTCGGCTCCTCCGCGCCCAGGTACGCCTCGATCACTGCCGGGTTCGCCTGGATCTCCCGCGGTGTCCCTTCGGCAATGCGCACGCCGTGGTCGAGCACGGTCACGGTGTCGCAGACGCCCATCACGGCCTTCATGTCGTGCTCGACCAGCAGCACCGTGAGCCTCTGCTCGCGCAGGCGACGCAGGACCGCGATCGTCTCACTCTTCTCTTGATCGGTCAGTCCGGCCAGCGGCTCGTCGAGGATCACCAGCTCGGCGCCGGTGGCGAGCGCCATCGCGAGGGCGAGCGCCTTCTGGTCGCGATGCGGCAGCTGTCCCGCGACCTGGCTCCCGACCGCACCGAGCCCGAGCGACTCGAGGAGCGCACGCCCGCGCTCGCGCGCCTGCCGCTCGCGGTCGCGATAGGTGCCTGACCAGAAGAGCGTCGGCGCCAGTCCCGGCGCCGCCAGCAGGTGAGCGCCGACGAGGACGTTCTGGAGCACCGTGTACTCCCGGAACAGCGCGGTCGCCTGGAACGTCCGCGCGATGCCGCGCCGGCAGATCTCGGACGAGCGGAGTCCGGAGATTCGCTCGTTCTTGAACCAGACCTCGCCCGATGTGACCGGGAGAACGCCGGTGATCAGGTTGAAGACCGTGCTCTTGCCGGCGCCGTTGGGCCCGATGAGGCCGTGGATCGAGCCGGACACGACCGTCATCGAGAGGTCGGAGACGGCCAGCAGGCCGCCGAACCGCCGCGAGACCGCACGCAGCTCAAGGAGCAACGCCGGCTCCGGCGGGCTCGGCCGCTCGTCCGCGCAGCTTTCTCAAGAGGCGCCGGGCGCCGCCCGGAAGCGCCACCAGGCCCTCGGGCGCAAAGAGCATCGTCAGGATGAGGACGGCGCCAAACACGAGGATCTCGTAGTGGTGGAGCTCGCGCAGGAGCTCCGAGGCGACCGTCATGAGGATCGTGCCCACGACCGGTCCCCACACGCTGCCCGTGCCGCCGATGACGGTGAAGACGACCAGCAGCACCATCGGCTCCAGGCCGAAGTCGCTCGAGTGCAGGACCTGACGGTAGTGGGCGAAGAAGACTCCGGCGACCCCGGCGACGAAGCTCCCGACGACGAACGTCGTCAGCTTGAAGCGGAAGACGTTCACCCCGAGCGTCTCGACCACGAGATCGGCCTGACGGATCGCGCCGGCCGTGAGGCCGAAGCGCGAGTAGTCCAGGCGCACCAGCGCGACCACGACCACGGCGCAGATCACGGCCATCAGCCAGTAGAGCGCGAGCTTACCGTTGAAGGTCATGCCGAGGACCCGATCCGGCTTGGGAATGCCGACCAACCCCGACGGGCCGCCGAACAGATTCTCGAAGAAATTGTTGAAGAACAGGCGAACGACTTCGGAGAACGCGAACGTGATCAGGAAGTAGTAAGGGCCGCTGACCCTGAGCGCGACGCTGCCGATGGGCACGGCCAGCAATGCGGCCGTGAGGGCGCCGATCCAGAGCGTGGCCCAGAACGAGAATCCGAGCCGGGTCACCAGCAGGGCGGAGGTGTAGGCGCCGATCCCCATGAACGAGATGTGCGCCATGTTGATCTGGCCGGTGCTTACCTGGAGTCGAAAGCTCATCGTCAGGGTCAGATTCATCAAGATCGTGGTGGCGACGTCCAGGTAGTAGGAGTCGCGCGTCAACAGCGGCAGGACGATGATGGCCAGCGCGATCAGCACCATCCCGATCGCTGCCGGGGCGGCTCCCGATCGTCTAGGCTCCACCGACGAGCCCCCGTGGTCGCAAGAGCAGCACGACGATGACCATGACGAAGCCGAGCATGTTCACGGCGGCGCTTCCCATGAAGAGCGTGCCGAGCCCCTCGAGGCCGCCGAGGAGCAGGCCGCCGAGCACCGCGCCGGGGAGGCTCCCCATGCCGCCTACGATGATGATGATGAACGCCTTGACGACCGGCAGCGCGCCCATCGCCGGGCTCACCGCGAAGACCGGCGCCAGGAGACCGCCGGCGCCTCCCGCCAGCGCGCAGCCGACGCCGAAGCCGAGCGCGGAGACCGCGTCGATGTTGACGCCTTGGAGCGCGGCGGCGTCCGGGTCCTGAGCCACGGCCCGCATCGCGCGACCCGGCCGGCTGGTTTTCAAGAAAAGGTACAGCGCGACGATGAGGACGATGGCCGAGATACTCACGACCAGGCGCTCGACCGAGATGATCAACCCGAAGAACCGCACGACGCCCGAGAACGCGGACGGCACCGGCTTGTCGAGCACGCCGAACGCGAGCTGCGCGCCGGCCTGCATGACCCACAAGAGGCCGAGCGACACGATGAAGGCGTTGAGCGCCTTGCCGCGCAGATCGTGGAAGATCAGCCGCTCAGCGACGATGCCCGCGATCCCCACGGTGAGAATGGCCAGGACGAGCGTGGCGAAGTAGTTCAGGCCGAAGAGCGCGTAGACGTAGTAAGTGACGTAGCCCCCGAGCATATAGAACTCGCCGTGAGCAAAGTTGATGATCTCGAGAATCGAGAAGATGAGCGTGAGGCCCAGCGCGACCAGTACGTAGACCATCGCCAGCCCGAAGCCGTTCAGCAGCGCCTGGACAAGCAGCTCGATCGACACTGTCGGCCGCGGTCTCTAGCTCGGACTATTCATGAGCGACTCGATCGAGACCGGGCGGGTGGCGCAGGGTCCGCCCCACCGGGCCGGCGTGAGTGGGACCCCCTCGTGCCGTCCGCGGCTCGAAGAGCCGCGTTTCGGGCGAGTGGGTGACGGAGCCGGCCCGGTGAGGCGGACCCTGCGACAGGCCCCGCCCGCCTCGAGCGAAGTCGCTCATGAATAGTCCGGGCTGGGGAGCGGCGTCACTTTTTCAGCGCGGTCGGGAGCACCTGAGCGATGTCGACGACTTTGCCGTCGCGGATCTCACTGATCACCATCGGGTACAAGAACTGCCTGTCGATGCCGTACGTATCTTTGCCGCCGAGGACCAGCTTGCCCCACACGGTGTCGAAGGGCTTCTGGGTCAGCACCGCGAGGACCTTGTCGGTGTCGAGCGAGCGCGCGTCCTGCATGGCCTTGGTGATCACGTCGAAGGCCGCGTAGTTGGCGATCGCGATGACGCCGGGCACTTCCTTGTAGCGCTTCTCGTATTCCTCGCCGAAGCGGCGGACGGTCGTGCTGACGAAATCGCTCTTCACGTTGATGTTGAGCGGGCTCCACACGCCCTCGGCTGCTTCCTTGCCCGCGACGCCGATGATCGTGAACGGGTTGGTCCCGGCCGTCCAGCCCTTGGCGCCCTTGAAGCCGAGCTCGCGCGCCTGCTTCAGGATGAGCCCGCCCTCGCCGGCCGGCGCCGCGGCGACGTCGAGCATGTCGGGCTTGGTCGCCAGGAGCTTGGTGAGGATCGGATAGAAGTCCTTCGTGCCGCGCTCGTAGTACTCGTCGGCGGCGACCTCGAAGCCGAGACCCTTGAGCGCCTTCACCACCGCGGTGTTGGTGTCCTTGCCGCTGGTGTCGTTGGGCGAGATGAGGGCGACGCGCTTGACTTGCGGATGCTTCTCTTTCACCCAGCGGTAGAACGGCTCGGCCACTTCCCACTGGCTCAGCATTGCGCGGAAGGAGTACGGCTTGTCGGGGCCGAGGTTCGCCGTGCCCCAGCACACGAACGAGAAGAGGACCTTCTCCGGCTCGGTCACGGTCTGCACGGCGTTGCACGTGGCGCCCACCGCGTTGCCGATGATGTACTTCACCTTGTCCTGGAACACGAGCTTGTTGGCCGCGGTGGCGGCGTCGGCAGCGAGTGCCTTGTGGTCGTAGCTGACGAGCTTGATCTTGTAGACGTCGGCGCCGACCTTCAGGCCGCCGGCCTTGTTGATCTCGTCGGCCTTCATCTCGGCGCCGCGCACCAGCTCGACGCCATACGAGGCGGCGCCGCCGGACAGCGGGCCCAGCACGCCGATCGTGAGCGTCTTGTCCTCGGCCGCGGTCGGTGTCGTCGTGCCGGCAGCTGCTGCCACCAACGCGACCGCGGCCAGGCTCGCGATGCTTGCTCGCAAATTCATCTCACTTCCTCCCTCGGCCGCCGGTAAGGACCCATCTGCTTCGTTGGCGCCCTCGGCGGCACGCTCGACGTACATCTAGTACGCCTCGCGTGCCGCCTTCGGGCGCCGCCTCGCATCTGGGCCCTTCTCAGCGGCCTCGTATGCTCACGGCTCGTGATGCGGTTTGGTCACGCTCCCGCGCCGGGAGCCGCACGAGTCTCGCGCGGTCGGCGATTGGATTCAAGTGCCGCCATGGATCGGCGCGCCTTGACGTGACTGACGGCACGCGCGGATAATCCGCGCGTGGCGATCTCGGCCGGCCCGCGCGGTACGTACCGGGACGACGTGCTCGTTCAGGCGCCGGTGCTCCGCCGATGGCGGCGCTCGGCGACGGCCCGCAAGGATTCCTATCTGGCCTGGGGGCTTCTGACCCCCACCTTGCTGGTCATCCTGTTCCTGGTCGCGTATCCGTTCTTCTCGGCGATCTACCTGAGCCTGCAAGACAAGATGGTCGGCGCGCCCGGCCACCTCGTGGGACTCGACAACTACCTGAGCCTCTTCCGCGACGAGGTGTTCCTGCGCACCGCGTGGAACAGCGTCGTCTACACCGTGGTCGCCGTCGCGCTGAAGTTCGTGCTCGGGTTGACCATGGCGCTGATCCTCGATCAGCCGCGGCGCTTCAACAACGTGTTCCGCACGCTCCTGTTCGTGCCGTGGGCGGTGCCGGTCGTGATCGTGTCGCTGAACTGGCGCTGGATCTTCGACGATCTCAGCGGGTTCCTGAACAACTTCCTGATCACGTTCCACATCACCAGCGACATCATCTCGTGGCTCGCCGATCCGCGGCTCGCCATGGCCTGCGTGATCGCGGTCGTCGTGTGGTCGGGCACGCCGTTCTACTCGATGACATTCCTGGCCGGGCTCCAGGCGATTCCGAAGGAGCTCTACGAGGCGGCGGAGATCGACGGCGCCTCCCTGGTGCAGCAGTTCTTCTTCATCACGATCCCGCGGCTCAAGACGATCTTCCTGACCACCGTGATGCTGTCGACGATCTGGACCGCCACCAACCTCCAGTTCGTGTTGATCCTGACGCGGGGCGGCCCGGCGAGCCGCACCGAGATCTTTCCGCACCTCGCCTACACGACGGCGCTCGGCGCGCGCCGGCTCGGCATGGGCGCGGCGATCTCGCTCGTCTTCTTTCCGCTGCTGGTGGTGCTGATCGTGCTGCTCACGCGGCGCATGCTGCGCCCGGCCGACGAGTAAGCGATGGTGCGCACGACCTCGGGATCGCGACGGCTCCTCAAATGGGTAGGCAACGGCCTGCTCGTGGTGCTGCTCGTGTGGACCTTGCTGCCCTTCTACTGGATGATCGCGACCTCGCTCAAGGCCGACCGCGAGATCTACGGGTTCGAGGCGACGCTCTATCCGCACCGGCCGACGCTCGCCGCCTACGGGCGCCTGTTCAGCACGACGCCGTTCATGAAGTACGTGCGCAACAGCACGATCATCGCCGTCGGCAACACGCTGCTGTCGCTCGCGTTCGGGTGTCTGGGAGCCTATGCGCTCGCGCGCCTGCGCTTCCCGGGACGCTCGCTGATCGCGCGCGGCCTGGTCGTCACGTACCTGGTGCCGCCGGCGCTCCTCTTCATCCCGCTCTTCGCGGTGATGTCGACCCTGCGCCTGATCGACACCCATCAGGGGCTGATCCTCGCGTACCTGAGCTTCTCGGTCCCGTTCTCGACGTGGCTGCTCATGGGCTATTTCCGCTCGGTGCCGCTCGAGCTCGAAGAGGCCGCGCTGGTCGACGGCTGTAGCCGGCTCGGCAGCCTGATCCGCGTGATCCTGCCGATGTCGCTGCCGGCGCTCGCCGTGGTCACGTTCTTCTCGTTCACGCAGTCCTGGAACGAGTTCCTGTACGCGAACGTGTTCGTGAACAGCGTCGAGGTGCGCACGATCACCACCGGGCTTTCGCTGTTCATCGTCGAGGACGTGTTCTTCTGGGGCCCGATGATGGGCGCGTCCTTCCTGAGCACCTTGCCGCCGCTCATCATGTATCTGATCTTCCAGCGCTGGGTCGTGAAGGGCCTGACCCTCGGCGCCGTCAAGGGCTGATCCGCTCCCGAGATCCCAAGGAGGCCACATGAGCTCGATCAATCGACGCGACGTCCTGAAGCTGGCCGGTGCCGCCGGGGTGGCGGCGACGAGCCCGTGGTGGCTGGTGGGCAAGAGCCAGGCTCAGCGGGCCAAGAAGCTCGTCTACTGGCACCTGCCGAACTTCACGCCGCTGGCGGATCAGATTCAGAAGGAGCAGGTGTACGAGTTCGCCAAGCAGGCCGGGCTCAAGGAAGCCGAGGTCGAATACGCGGTCGTCGCCAACGAGCAGGCCACGGCCAAGCTCGCGGCTTCGATCGAGGCCGGCAACCCGCCCGACGTGATCCGTCTCTACGAATCCAACGTGCAGTTCTACGGCTCACAGGGCCATCTGCTCGACGTCACTGATCTCGTCGCCAAGATGCGCCGCGAGCCCAAGGGCATCTTCGAGACGAGCATGACGGCGGTCATGTACAAGGGCCGGGCGCTCGGCGTGCCGCTGGCCGTCAACCCGTGGCCGGTACACGCGCGGCTCGATCTGCTCGAGCAGGCCAAGGTCGAGTATCCGAAGACCTGGGACGAATTCATCGAGGTGAGCAAGAAGATCCAGTCGCCGCCGCGCCTCTTCGCGTTCGGCATGTGTCTCGGCCTCGTCGAGGACACGACCGACAACGTGATGAATCTGCTCTGGTGCTACGGCGGCAAGATGGTGGAGGCCGACAACAAGACCGTCGTGATGAACTCGCCCGCGAACGTGGCCGGCGTGAAGGTGATCGAGGCCATGTTCAAGACCCACAAGATCATCCCGCAGGGCGCGATCTCGTGGGACAACTCCGGCAACAACAAGGCCTACCAGTCCAAGCAGGCGGCGTTCGTGATGAACCCGTCGAGCATCTACGCGTACCTCGACTCGAACGACAAGGATCTCCAGAAAGTTACCGGGCTCTTCCCGGTGCCGGCCGGACCGAAGGGCAGCGTGGCCCAGATCGACACGTGGTCCTACGGCGCGTTCAAGAAGAACCCGTATCCGGATCTCGCGCGCGGGCTCATCGACTACTTCATGCAGCCGGCCAATTACGACCGGATCATCCAGTCGACCGGCGGGCGGTGGGTGCCGGTCTACAAGCGGCTGTTCGATTCACCGTTTTGGCGCGAGAAGACGGAGTTCAAGCACTTCATCCATATGGCCGAGACGGGCGTGCCGGTCAGCCATGCGGGAGCGCCGACGGCGGCGGCTGGCGAGGTGCTGAACACGCATGTCATCCCGAAGATGATTCAGCGGGTGCTCGTTGAGAACTGGGACGCGGCGAAGGCATTGGAAGAGTGCGACAAGAGGATCGTAGAAATCTACGCTCGCTACAACAAGGCGTGATCGCAGGCGGCCGATAAGGGCCCATCTGCTTCGTTGCCTCCTCGCTCCTCCCTGAGGCGTATGAGGCATACGCCTCAGTCGTCGCTCGTCGGCGCCTCGCAGCTGGACCCTTCTCGTCCGCCTGCTCACCTCTCTTCAGTCGCCGGTGTCCGCGTCACGCGGTCGGGGTAGGTCGCTCGCGCATTGGTGCGTGAATTGACGCTCGGTGCGTGCGCCACGCAGTTTCAGGTAGGTCGCTCGCGTGTTGGTGCTTGGACTGATCGCTAGCTGTATCGGGGCGTGGATCGACGCCGGTGCGCGCGAGTCGCGATGCGTTGCTTGAGGTTGAGGGAGCTCGCTGCTGAGGCGGGCTAGGTGCTGAGGCCGGGGATGAGGTCGGCGCCTACTTCGACGGTCAGGCTGGAGCCGGCGAAGTCGCGGGTGCGGTCGATGGGTTGGGCGGCGCCGCCGAGGTGTTTGGCGAGGAAAGCTTCGGTTACCGCGCGGAACGCGATCTGATTTTTGGGCTTCGAGAAGCCGTGGCCCTCGTCCGGGAAGACGACGTAGGTCACCGGCACGTTGCGCCGTCGCAGAACTTCAACCATCTGCTCTGATTCGGCACGGGTCACCCGCACGTCCTCGAGCCCCTGGACGATCAGGATCGGCCGGTACGCGCGCTCGATGTGGGTCAGCGGAGAACGCTCGCGCAGAAACGCCCGGCCTTCCTCGGTGTCCGGATCGCCCAATCGGTTCTTCCACACGCTGAAGAACGGCATCCAGTACGGCGGAATCGCCGCCATGAACGTCAAGAGGTTGGCGATCCCGTAGATGTCGACGATGCACGCGAACACGTCGGGAGTCCGCGTGGCCGCCGTGAGCGCCGCGTAGCCGCCGTAGCTTCCGCCGTAGAAGCCGACGCGCTTGGGGTCAGCGACGCCGCGCGCCACGGCCCAGGTCACGCCGGCGATCAAATCGTCGTGCATCTTGCCGCCCCATTCGCGGTTCGCGGCGGTCACGAACGCCTTGCCGAAGCCGGTCGAGCCCCGATAGTTGATGCTCAGCACGGCGTAGCCGCGGTTGGCGAGCCACTGGTGCGTCGCGTTGAAGCCCCACTCGTCGCGAAGGTACGGCCCGCCGTGAATCGCCAAGACCATCGGAACGTTCCGGGCGCCGGGCTCCGGAAGGGTCAGATAACCCTGGATCTTCAAGCCGTCGAGCGCCGGGAACGACACCGGCTCGAGCGGCCGCAGCGGCAGCCCGTCGAGACCGCGCCGTGCCTTGAAGAGTGGAGTGACCCGGCGCGCGGTCCGATCGTAGAGCGTCCACTCCGGGCTCGCGGCGTCCTGCTGCACGAACATCAAGACCCGCCGCGCATCCGCGCTGAGCCCGACCATCTCGATATCGCCGCGGGTCGAGCTCTGCATTGCCTTCAGATCTTCGGCGAACTCGGGATCCGCGGCGTGCCAGCGCCGGCGGTCGACCATCGCGCTGCCCGCCAGCGGCCGCCGCGTCACGCGATGCAGGAGCACTCGCGAGAGGTCGGCATCGCGGTCCTCGACCAGCACGCGCGTCCGCCGCGTCGCCATGTCCATCGCGACGAGCGCCGCCTTGTCGCGCCCGCGCGTCTCGACGAGGTACACGGTCTTGCCGTCGTCGCTGAAGTCGAGCAGGCGCGTGCCGTCGATCTCGCCGATCGGGATCGTGAGGAAGAGCGCCCAGGCGCCGCTCGGGCGGCGCTCGAGCACCTCGACGTCCCCGCTGGGAAGATACCGGGCGGCCAGCCGCAGCTGGAACGCGCTGTCGGTCGCGAGCCACGCGAACTGGTTGTTCTCGTAGACGAGGGTCGACTTGCCGGTCACGACGTCGACCCGATAGAGGTCGAAGAACCGCTTCTCGCGCTCGTTGTGCGTGAAGAGCATCTCGCGCGGGAAGCGCCGGCTCACCTCGTGCACCCAGGCGCGGACTCCGCGCGGCGGCGTGAGCGGCGTGATGGCGCCGTCGCGGATGTCGACGCTCGAGGCGCGCCAGTTCTCGTCGCCGTCGCGCTCCTCGAAGAACACGACGTGGCGATTCGTGTACGCCCACTGGCAGAACGAGCCGATCGGCCGCTCCGTCACGCGCGTCACGGGCCTGGCGGCGGCGAGATTGCCGACCGGCGCGACCCAGAGATTCCTCACGCCGTCGACCGGAGCGACGTACGCGACCGACGCGCCGTCGAACGAGAGATAGGCCGAGGCGACGTCGGGATCACCGAAGAAGGTCTCGCGCGGCACGAGGGAACGCGCGCGTTCCTCGGCGAAGGAGCGCGCCGTCCTGGGCAGGAGCAGCCCGGCTGTCGCGGAGGCGACCGAACCGAGAAAGCGCCGACGGGACGACGGGATCGCACGCATCGAAATCTCCCTTCGTCTGCCGTCGGCAGGCTAGCACATCTCACTGGTCGCGGGGTTCGGAACCGCGTGCCGGACCCCAGGGTTACAAGTAAAATCGAGGTGGTAGCAAAGGCCTCCGGCCTGTGGATCTGCGAGGGACCGCATGAGAGTGACCCGCTTCGGATTCCTGACCGCCCTGATCATCACGATGAGCGCCGGCTGCGCCGGCACCGGCGTCACGCCGCCGTTGAGCATGACGGCGACGACCCTGACCGCCGGCTGGGAGCAGCACTTCACCGTGGAGTGGGCGGCGACCGAACAGAGCCAGAGCTCGCGCAAGGTGAGCGGGTACGTCTACAACCGCAACGGCGAGTCCGCGATCAACATGCGCGTGCTCGCTCAGGCCGTCGACGGCGCCGGCACCGTGGTCGGCCAGCGCATCGGTTACGTGACGGGCGGCGTAGGCGGATTCGGGCGCGCATACTTCGAGGTGCCGAACCTCCCGGCGACGGCCGCGTACCGCGTCAGTGTCTGGGATTACACGTGGTTCCAGTCCAGCGGCGACGGCAAGATGTGACAGATGCAGCTCGCCTCTACGCAGGCGGCGGCCCCGCGGGCTGGCGCACCAGCTCGACGGGGCCTTGCGGTTCCCAGGTCATCTGACTCATCCCGGTCCCGCGCATCCGGTTCTCGTCCAGCTTCGTCAGACTGATCCACCCGCCGTTGGCGGTAACGGGCGCGAGCTCGAGTGCGAGTCGGCCGTTCGCCAGGCCGAGATGCCCCTGTACGTTGGTCGAAACCATCTCGCTCCGGATCTTGACGGTGAGGATGCCGGACACGCCCGGCAGATTTCGACCGAACACCTGCCAGGGACCGACTGAAACGCCTTCGGTCGGCGCCGCGTCAGTCTGATCGAGGATCATCAGCGTCATCGGCGACCCGCCCCAGGTGCCCGTCCAGGTCCCCCGCACGTCGGGCAAACGCCCGTCCGGCGGCGCCAGGGGAGGCGGCGCGGTCGAGCAGGCGGCGAGCAGCGCCGCGATCACGAACAGACCCGCTCGGCGGAAGGTCATCGAGTCGAATATACTCGCGCCCGAAGGGACTCGACTCGAATCGGCTATGAGGGAGAAGCACATGCGCTCACATGAAGATGAGGGGACGACGCGGTCCCTTTGCAGGTGCGTGCTGGTCTGCGCGCTGATTGCGCTCGTGGCCGTGATGCTCGCGGTGCCCCGGGAGGCCGCCGCGCAGGCGGCGCCCGCGGGCGAAGTCACCGTCGCCTGGCACGTGACGATCGCGCCGACGTGGTTCGACCCGTCGACGGCGCCGCCCCAGATCACGCCGTTCGGGATCCTGTTCGCGATTCACGACGCGCTCGTGCGCCCGCTACCCGGCAAGGGCAAGATGTCGCCGAGCCTCGCCGAATCGTGGAAAGAGAGCGCCGACGGGCTCGTCTACGAGTTCAAGCTCAAGCGCGATCTGAAATTCCACAACGGCGATCCCATCACCACCGAGGACGTGAAGTTCAGCTTCGAGCGCTACAAGGGCGCGGGCGCCAAGGAGATCCAGTCCCACGTCCGCCAGGTGGAGATCGTCGACACCCACACGGTGCGGTTCCATCTCACCGAGCCCTGGCCCGACTTCATGACGTTCTACGGGACCACGGCCACGGCCGCCGGCATCGTCGTGCCCAAGAACTACGTGACTCAGGTGGGCGACGACGGCTTCCGCAAGCATCCGATCGGCGCCGGGCCGTATCGCTTCGTCTCCCACAAGCCCGGCGTCGAGGTGGTGGTGGAGGCGTATCCGGGCTACTGGCGCCGCGTGCCGACCGTCAAGCGCTTCGTGATGAAGAGCGTGCCCGAAGGCACGACGCGCGTGGCGATGCTGAAGAACGGCGAGGCCGACATCGCCTACGCGCTCGACGGCGAGGACGCCCTGAACGTCAAGCGCGACTCGCGCCTGCAGCTGGTGCCGTCCAAGCACGCCTCGATCTACTGGATCGAGTTCGCCGAGCAGTGGGAGTCCAAATCGCCCTGGCACGATCGGCGCGTACGGCTCGCCGCCAACTACGCCCTGAATCGGCAGGCGATCAACGAGGTCTCGTGCCTGGGATTCTGCCCGCCGACCGGCGTCATCGTGCCCCGCGTGATGGAGTTCGCGCTGCAAGCGCCGCCGCTACCGCACGACCCGCAGAAGGCCAAGGCGCTCCTCGCCGAGGCCGGCTATCCCAACGGCATCGACGCCGGCGACTTCGTGCCGACGCCGCCGTTCACGACGGCGGGTGAAGCGGCCACCAACTATCTCAACGCGGTCGGCATCCGTACGAAGATGCGGCTCATGGAGCGCGCCGCGTTCCTGGCCGCGTGGCGCGAGAAGAAGCTCCGCGGGCTCTTCATGGCCGCGGTCGGCAACTCGGGCAATGCGGCGAGCCGCGTCGAGGCGTTCATGTACTCGAAAGGCACCAACGCCTACGGCGGCTACCCCGACCTCGACGATCTGTTCCATCAGCAGGCGCGCGAGCGCGACCCGGGCAAGCGCGAAGCGCTGCTCCATCGCATCCAGCAGCTCTCGATCGATCGTGTGATGTTCGCGCCGATCATGGACTACCGTACCTTGCGTGGTGTGGGGCCGCGCATCGCCGAGCACATGCTCGATGCGATGCATCTGATACCCTTTCCGGCCTACGAAGAGGTCCGGCTGAAGGCGAACTAGCCCGAACGACACCATGTACGCGGCATATTTCGGTCTCACTGAGCGGCCGTTCTCGCTGGCCCCCGATCCGCGCTACCTCTATCTGAGCGACGCGCATCGGGAGGCGCTCGCCCATCTGCTCTACGGCCTGGGTGAGGGCGGCAGCTTCGTGCAGCTGACCGGCGAAGTCGGGACCGGCAAGACCACGGTCTGCCGCGCGCTCTTGGAGCAGCTCCCGCCCGAGGTCGACGTCGCGATGATCTTCAACCCGCGGCTCACCTCGGTCGAGCTGCTCAGCGCTGTGTGCGACGAGCTCCGCGTGTCCTATCCGGCCGGCACCACGAGCACGAAGGTGCTGGTCGACGCGTTGTCGCAAGCCTTGCTCGACGCCCACGCGCGCGGCCGGCGGACGGTGCTCATCATCGACGAGGCTCAGAACCTGAGCGCCCGCGTGCTCGAGGAGATCCGCCTGCTGACCAATCTCGAGACGACGAAGGAAAAGCTGCTCCAGGTGATCCTGATCGGTCAGCCCGAGCTGGCCGAGCTCCTGGGCCGGCGCAACCTGCGTCAGCTCGCGCAGCGGGTGACGGCGCGATACCACCTGCGGTCCTTCACCGAGGACGAGTCTCAGAAGTACGTCATGCATCGCATGGAGATCGCGGGGCAGCGCCAGCCGATCTTCACGAAACAGGCCGTGCGCGCGGCGTATCGTCTGTCGCGCGGCACGCCGCGCCTGCTCAACACGATCTGCGATCGCGCGCTGCTCGGCGCGTACGCGACCGGCCAGACGAAGGTCAAGGAGGCGGTGGTCCGGCGCGCGGCCAGGGAGGTGCTGGGAACCCGGCGCAGCCGTCGCTGGCTGACCGCGGCGGCGACCGCCGTGCTGCTGGTGATCGCGGGAACCATGATCGGGCTCGTCGCGACCGGCGGGCTGCGCTCGCTCGGCGCGTGGCCGCTCTCGCGCGCCGAGAAGGCGGCGCCGCTCGAGACAGCCGCGCCGGCTGCGCCCGCCGCGCCGGCGCCCGAGCGTCGGCCAGTGGAGCCGACCCTGTCGGCGATCCTGGACGATCCCGCGATCACCGCGGACCGGGCGAGCGCCTTCGTGAACCTGTACGCGCTCTGGGGCCTGGACGCGCGCGGCGCGAAGCTCGAGGCCGGCAAGGACGCGAGCGCCGAGCGCGGCTGCGAGATCGGGCGCGCGGCGGGCCTGCGCTGTCTGGCCCGAGCGGGAACGTGGACCGTGCTGCGTCGTCTCAATCTGCCGGCGATCCTGGATCTCACGACACAAGACGGCCGCAAGCACCATGTCGTCCTGGCGAGCCTCGACGGCGAGCGTGCGACGGTCGAGATCGGCTCGCGCCGGGTCACGCTTCCGAGCGTCGAGGTCGAGCGCTTCTGGGACGGGCCGTTCGTGATGATCTGGCGCTCCCCGGTGACCGGACCGCTGCCGCTCCAGCCCGGCATGGGTGGTCGCGACGTCGCGTGGCTCCGTCAGCGGCTCGGCGCGCTCGACGGACAGCCGCTGACCGCGAAGCCGAATCAGGTCTACGATGAGGATCTCAGGCGGAAGGTCGCCGTCTTCCAGCAGGTCGAAGCGCTCGTGCCCGACGGCATCGCGGGGGAAGAGACGCTCGTGCGTCTGGTCGCGACGGCGCCGGGCGCCAATGGTCCGACGCTCAACGGAGGACGTCCGTAAGCCATGTCGTACATCCTGGACGCGCTCACCAAGGCCGCGCAGCAGCGAGATCGCCAGACTCCCGTCGTCCAGCGCCTTCTGTCCCCGGCGCCGCGTCCGCGGGCGCCGTGGAGTCCGGCGTCGGGGCGCTTGCTTGCCGCGCTCGCGGTGAACGCGGTGCTGCTGGCCGGCGTCCTCGTGTGGTGGATGTGGCCGACGCCGGTGACCACGCCGCCCGCAGCCACCGTGCAGCCCGCGCCAGTCGCCGCGCCGGCGCCGATCGTGGAGAGCCCGCGTCCTCAGAAGCTCGAGCCGCTGCCGAGCGTCGAGACCCGCGCGGAAAAGCCGCCAACGGCGACGAGCGAGCGAAGCGTATCGACGTCGGAGACGCCGACTCCCGCGGGGCCGCCCTCCGCATCCCTCGCGCCCGCGCCGAGCTCTCGCGCTGCGGCGCCCGCGCCCGCGTCGAGCTCGCGTGCTTCGGTACCGACGCCGAGCGCGCGCAGCGCGGCGCCCGCGCCGCCGGCGGCGCCGTCAACGCCCCCTCGATCGGGAACGCCGAGCGTTCAGCCGTCGCCGGCGCCCGCCGCGCCGCCCGTCGCGGCAACGTTGCCGGAGGCGGGAAGTCTCAAGCTCGAGGCGCTGATCTACGCCGACGTGCCCGCCGAGCGCATGGTCTTCATCAACGGGCGGCGCTACCGCGAGGGCGACTCGATCGACGGGCGGCTGCGCGTCGAAGAGATCCGCGAAGACGGCGTCGAGCTGAGCGACCAGGGCCGCCGCTTCAGCCTGCGCGTCACGACGCGCTGAGCCGCGCCGAAATCTTCGCCAGTCCTGGCGTGCCTCCGGCATTCCTGTCACGCCGGGGCGTTCACGCGCGGGCCGTCGCGCGCGCGTGACGCGGCTTTCGCAGCAGAAAATCTGAGCTTTCCAGTACGGCGCGCGGCGCCCATTCCTCGTGGCTCGACTCTTGCACCTATAGAGTCGATTTTCGGGGGGGAGGGACTCATGCGGCCGCATCCATGGAAGACGGCGCTTCCGTGCCTCGTCGCGCTCGTGATGCTCGTCGCTGCTGCGCTCCACGCGGCCCCGCCCGCTCGAACGGTCAAGGTCGCGGTGCTGACGCCCGGGCTCAGCTTCGGCGAAGTCCTCGCGGGCTTTCGTGAGGGCCTCGGCCAGCTCGGCTACCGCGAGAACGGCAACCTGATCTTGCTGGTCGAAGACACGAAGGGCGCCGGCGCCGATGTGCAGGCGCAGGCTCAAGCACTCGTCGCGGCGAAGCCCGACGTGCTCGTCACGGTCGGTACATCGCACACGGTGGCCGCGAAGGGCGCGACCTCGACGATCCCGATCGTCTTCACCTGGGTCGGCGATCCCGTTCGCTCGGGGCTCGTGGCGGGCTACGCCTCGTCGGGCAACAACCTTACCGGCCTGTCGGTGTATTCCGGCCCGCTCTCCGGCAAGCGGCTCGAGATCCTGAAAGAGATCGCGCCCGGCGCGCGGCGCGTGCTGTGTCTGGTCGCCAAGGAAAGCATCGCCGAGATCAGCTTCAGCGTCGCGCAGAAGACCGCCGAGCAGCTCGGCATGGCGCTGATCCGCCGCGACGTCGCGAGCCGCGACGATATCGTGCGGGAGCTCGGCGCCTTGCCGAAGGGCGCGTTCGACGCGATCTACCACGTGCCGTCCGGCCTGGTGAGCGCGCACATCGGCCTTCTGATCCAGCGCGCGCGTGAGGACCGCGTGGCGCTGATGGCGCACGAGGACGCGCTGGTCACGGCCGGCGCGCTGGTCTCCTACGGCGCGAACTACCGACAAATGGGCCAGCAGACCGCGCGGGTGGTCGACCGCGTGCTCGCCGGCGTGGCGCCGGCAGAGATTCCCATCCAGATCCCGGACAAGCTCATGCTCTCGATCAATCTCGTGACGGCCCGGGCAATCGGCCTGAAGCCGCCGCTGACCCTCCTCGAGCGAGCCGAGCGCATCGTCGAGTAGCTTCGTATCGCCGATGCTCCCCACCATCGGTCCGCGACGGGGCACCCTGCGCCGGCGGCTGTTCCTCCTGCTGGCGGCCGCGAGCGTCATCGCGGTCGTCGGCGTCAACCTGATCTGGCTGCCGAGCGCGCTGCGGGACGTGCACGAGGCGCGCACCGGGCTGCAGCTGGTCGCCGTGCGAAGCGTGCGCGGTCAGATCGAGTTCTTCCTGGCCGACAAGGAGGAAGGGTTGACCACGGTCGCGCAGCTTTTTCGCGCCGCGGTCATCGACGGCGACCCGAAGGGTCTGGCCACCGTGGCCCAGCGGTTTCTCGCGCGTGAGCGGGCCTTCGAGGAGATCGGCGTCTTCGAGCCGCCGATGACGTGGCGGTACCGTCTGTCGCGGCGCGAAGTGGTGATGGGCGCGCCGACCGACGCGCCGCCCGCACTCGACGGGATTCCGCAAGCGCGCGGTGTGACCTGGGGCGCGGTCACGACGACCGAGACCTCGGAGCCCTGGGCGACACTGGCGGTGCCGCTATCCAGCGCCCCGAACGGCCGCCTGCTCGTCGTGGGCGTTCTGAATCTCAAGGAGCTCTGGACCTTGACCGCGGACGTCCGCCCGGGGCAGAGCGGCCGCGCCTACATCGTGGACCGGCGCGGCCAGCTCATCGCGGCGGACGATGTGAGTCTCGTGCTCAAGCGCCTGTCTCTGATCGAGCGACCGTTCGTCAGGACCTTGCTCGAGCAGGACCGGTCCAACAGCGTCAGCGGCACCTACGCCAACGAGCGCGGCGTCGAGTCGATGGCGACGGGGCTGCGCATCGATCACGTCGGCTGGGGCGTGGTCGTCGAGCATCCACGGGCCGTCGTGACGGCGGCGGTCGGCCGGAAGCTCTGGTTCTTCGCCGGTCTCACCGTGGCCGGCGTGCTGATCAGCGCCGCCGCGGCGCACGTCCTGAGCGCGCGCCTCACCCGGCCGCTCGAGCGGCTGCGCCTCGGCGTGCAGCGCTTCGGCCGCGGCGAGCTCGATCATCGCGTGCCGATCGAGACGTCGGATGAGATCGGCGAGCTCGCGCTGCAGTTCAACCAGATGGCGACCGAGCTCGGCGTGTCGCACAGGTACCTCGAGGAGCGCGTCGCGGACGCCACGCGCGACGTGGCGCGGCGGCAGCGCGAGGCCGAGGAGCTGGCGCGGGTCGCGCGGACCTTGACCGAAGATCTCGACGTGGGCCAGGTGGCCGATCGGGTCGTTCAGCCGATCCTGACCTTGTTCGGGGTGCAGTCGTCGGTGCTCTGGCTCGGCGAGCCCGACGGCTCGCTGGTCGCCGTCGGCATCAGCGGCCGAGCCCGCCAGGGCTTCAAGCTCGGAGACAAGCTCGCCCCCGGCGTGTCGATGGCCGGGCGCGCGGTCGGCGAAGGCCGGCCGGTGTGGACCAGCGACATCCTCATCGAGCCGGGTCTGGTCGTGCCCGACGAGCAGCGCACCCGCCTCAGGACGACCGGCGACCGCGCCGTGCTCTGCGTCCCGGTTGCCGTCAACGCGCGTACGATCGGCGTGCTCTCACTCGGGCATGGCTCCCCGCGCGAGTTCACGCGGGACGAGGTGGTGCTGCTCCAGGCCTTCGCCGACCAGGCGGCGATCGCGCTCCAGAACGCGAGCCTCTACGCCGAGTCGCAGACGCAGCGCGTCCAGCTGACGCAGATCCTCGAGTCGACCTCGGACGGCGTGCTGTTCGTGGGTCCGGACGGCCGCGTGGAGGCCGCGAACCATCACGCCGGCGAGCTGCTCGGCGGACGCTCGATGGTCGGCACCGACCTCGGCAGCGTGCTGCGGCGTGAATGCTCGGCGCACTCGACCGACACGCTCCTGCTCGCGTGCGCCGGCAGCCTGGGTGTGACCGCGGCCGAAGGGGCCAGCGGCGACCTCGACGTCCCGAACCTGAACCGCATCCTGCACTGGGAGGCGCGGGCCACGCGCGATGTGGCCGGCCGGACGACGGGTCTCACGATCACCCTGCACGACGTGACGCAGGAGCGCGAGATCGCGCAGATGAAGAGTGACTTCGTCTCCTTCGCCACCCATCAGCTCCGTACCCCCTTGTCCGGCATCAAATGGATGCTCGAGCTGGCGATGCAGGAGACCGATGTGCCGGAGACCGCGGCCAGCTATATGAGGGACGCGCTCGGCGCCTCCCAGCGCCTCATCCAGCTCGTCAACGACCTGCTCGATATCTCTCGGCTCGAGAGCGGTCGGCTGAAGACGACGCCGCAGCTCGTCGATCTGGTGGAGCTGACGCGGACCGTTCTCGACGACCTCAAGCTCCAGCTCGACGAGAAGGGCCATCGGCTCGGCATGGCGGCGTGCGCCGACACGCTGGACGTGTTCGCCGATCCCCAGCTCCTGCGTCAGGTCGTGCTGAACCTCGCCTCCAACGCGATCAAGTACTCGCCGAGCGGCGGCGAGATCGGCGTGCGTTTGACGCGCGAGCACGACCTCGTGCGCTGGCAGATCCAGGACACCGGCATCGGCATTCCGAAGGAGAGCCAGCGGCACCTGTTCGAGAAGTTCTATCGCGCGGACAACGTGGCCTCGCTCGAGACCGACGGCACGGGGCTCGGCCTGTACCTGGTCCGGCTCATCGTCGAGCAGCTCGGCGGGCAGGTGGGCTGCGAGTCGGAAGAAGGCCGCGGCGCCACGTTCTATTTCACGGTGCCCGCCGCGAAGTCCTCGCCCGGAGGCGATTTCCTCTAGATCGCGATACGCTCGGCACCCGTGGACGGTCTGGCGCTGAAGCTCGTGCTCACTCCGACCCTGATCGGTGCCGTCAGTATGGCGGGGCGCCGCTGGGGCCCCGGCGTCAGCGGCTGGCTGGTCGGCTTTCCACTGACTTCCGGTCCCGTGGCGTTCTTCCTGGCGCTCGATCACGGCCTCGCGTTCGCGGCGGCGGCGGCGATCGGCTCGATGACCGGCGCCGCCGCGCAAGCGGTGTTCTGCGTTATCTACGGGCGGCTGGCGCGCGGTCGCCACTGGGCGTCGGCGCTGGCCGGCGGCAGCGTGGGCTTCGCGGCGGCGACGATCGCCCTGCAGCTGACGACTCTCGGGCCCATACCGCTGCTGGCGCTCGTCATCACCACGCTCGCCGGAGCGCTCTGTCTCATGCCGAGAGATTCATCCGGCGCGCGTCCCGCCGCGCCGCCCTCGTGGGACATTCCGGCGAGGCTCGTCGTGACGACGGCGATCGTGCTGCTGCTGACCGGGCTCGCCACGGCACTCGGGCCTTCGCTGACGGGACTTCTGGCGACGTACCCGCTCTACGGCGCCATCCTCGCCGGATTCGCGCACCACCTCGACGGGCCCGGACCCGCGATCCGTGTGCTGCGCGGGTTGTTGCTCGGGCTGTTCGCGTTCGCGGGATTCTTCTTCGTCCTGGCGCTCTCGATCGAGCGCGCCGGCATCGCGCAGGCCTTCGCCGCCGCGATCGCCGCCGCCCTGGTCTTGCAAGCGGGCGCGCTCTGGGTCATGCGCCGGGAGGCTCGGCCCGGATAGCCGTCGCACCCGGCCTCGGGGTACACTCCCGGCCAAGGCCGCAGCCAGAGGAGGCGACCATGATTCGACTCGACGGGATCGGTCATGTGCTGTTGCGCGTGAGCGACGTGGAGCGCTCGCGGGCCTTCTATTCGACGATCCTCGGGCTCAAGGTCGTCGAAGAGGACCCCGAGCACGGGGGCGTCTTCATGGCGCTCGAGGGACAGGGGCACACCGTGGACCTGTTCCCGGTTCAGAGCCCCGAGACGGCGCCGCGCCAGGTGGCGGGCGGGGTCGGCGTGCATCACGTCGCCTTCCACGTGAGGAGCGAGGCGGCGCTCGCGGATGCCTACTTCACCCTTCAGGAGCACGGCATTCCGATCGTGCGCGCCATCGACCACGTGAGCCAGAAGAGCATCTACTTCCACGATCCCGACGGCAACTACCTCGAGATCTACTACGAGCTGCCGAACGCGCCCGAGCTCTTCCGCGAGGGCCGCGGTGATCGGGACCAGCCACTGGTGTTCGAAAAGCGCGCCTGAAACGGGTCGCGGCGGCTCCGGGATCCCGGAGCCGCCATTCGCCCACGGCTCGCGCGCCCGGCGGCAGCCTGGTAGGATTGGGTCGCTGTGGTGAGATTCAAGCGCTGGTTAGTGCCGCTCGCTCTGGCCTCGATCGTCCTCGCGGTGAGCCCGGAAACGGGCAGGGCGGAAGGCCCGGACGTCGAGCGCAGGGCGCAACCGGAAATCGAGCGCTGGCTCGACGGCTCTCAGCCGTTCTCGCTCGGCGTCGACACCCAGCGGTTCCGTGTGTCGTCGCTCGGGCCGCGGCCGGTGATCGGAACCGAAGACCCCCTGCTGAGCGGTGGGCAGTATCGTCTGCTCGATTCGGACCTGCTCGGCACGGCCGTCTCGTTCGACCTCACCCTTCGGTGGCCGCGGTCGTCCAGCTCGTCTGCGCTCGGGCCGCTGGAGCCCTATCTCTCGTTCGGCCCGACCCTACTGTTGCCCGGCGTCGAAGGCGTGTCGCGGCCGGGACCCGTGGGCGCCAGAGGCGACGGGCCGATGGCCCTCGGCCTCAGCTGGGGCGCGGGGCTCTCGTGGCGACTGTCGCGAAGCACAGAGCTCTACGGCGGCTACCGCTTCTTGCAGTTCGGTCGCGAGAATCTCTCACACGACCGCGCCGAGAGCGAGCTGACCGGGCACGACGTCCTGTACGGAATCTCCGTCAGGTTCTGATCGCCCCACCACGCCGCCGGTGCTGCCGGTCAGCGCGCCCGGCTCGGACCCAACGCGTGCTCGATCTCGTCCAGGTGCTCGCGCCGATGCTCGGCGCGGAACAAGTTGAGCGGCGTCCCAGCCGCCGCGTTCGCCGCGACGAGCTCGCTCGACAGCGCCTCGACCATCCGATCCACGGCTTCCGCTGTCGCCACCGCCAGGCGCGCGGCCGCGCGTGGGGGGAGGGCGAGGCAGAGCGCTTTGGCCGAGTCGTTGATCCAGTCGACGTCCTTCCCCTCGATCCCGCGCGGTGGCGTGCGCGGGTCATCCTTCTCCCAGCGTTCGATCAGCACCAGCGTGCGCTGATCCCAGAAGGCCAGGTGGGCGAGGACGGCGCCCACCGTCCAGCCGGCCTCGAGCGGTCGCGCCAGGTCGGCGTCGCTCGCGCGCTCCACCAGGGCGCGCAGGCGCGCGCGTTGCTCGTTGTTCTCGGCGACGTATGGCTGAGCCATGAAGACCTCCCGACGCGTTCGGCGTCCGGCACGACTTTACCCGAAGACTGCGAGCGTCGCGACGTGCAGTCGACAACCGGCGCGGCACCGCGCCGGCGGCGACTTGACAATCGCAAGGGCGTCGCGAATAGTGCCGACGTCGCAGACAGGAGGCGCACGCATGCAAGCTCGAAGTCTCGGCAAAACGGGTCTCACGGTGTCGACGCTCGGATTCGGCTGCGGCAACGTCGGCGGGCTGATCATCCGCGGCACGCCGGCGGAGCGGGAGCGCGCGGTCGCGCGGGCGATGGAGCTCGGCATCAACTACTTCGACACCGCGCCGTCCTACGGCGACGGCGAGTCCGAGAAGAATCTCGGCCAGGTCCTCAAGGCCTTGAAGGCGCGCGTGCAGGTCGGGACCAAATTCCGTCTCGATCCTCAGGATCTCCACGACATCCCCGGGGCGGTCGCCCGCTCGCTCGACCAGAGCCTCAAGCGCCTGGCCATGGAGCGCGTGGACCTGTTCCAGCTCCACAACCGGATCGAGTCTGCGCGCGGCCGCGGCGCGCTGAGCCTCGGCGACGTGCTGAACGAAGTGGTGCCTGCGGTCCAGAAGCTTCGCCAGCAGGGGAAGGTCGGATTCTGTGGGATCACGGCGCTCGGAGAGACGCGGGCGCTGCACCAGGCGATCGACTCGGGCGCGATCGACACGGCGCAGGTCTGCTACAACTTGTTGAACCCGAGCGCCGGCGTCGCGCTGCCCGCGGGGTTCCCCGCTCAGGACTTCGATCGTCTCCTCGATCGCACGCGCGCGAAGCGCATGGGTGTCATCGTCATCCGTGTGCTGGCGGCGGGAGCCTTGAGCGGGGTCGAGGCGCGGCATCCGGTCGCGGTGCCCACGGTGGATCCGATCGCGACCGCGCCCGACTACGGGACCGACGTGGCGCGCGCCCAGCGGCTCGCCGCGCTCGTGCGCGAGGGACACGTCGACAACCTGATCGAGGCGTCGATTCGTCTGGCGGTGAGCGCCGACGCGGTCTCGACGGTCCTGGTCGGCTACTCGAGCCTGGAGCACCTCGAGGCCGCGGCGGCCGCGGTGAATCGCGGGCCGCTGTCTCCGGAGGCGCTGTCGCGCCTCGGAGCGCTCTGGTCCGGGCTCTCCTAGGTCCGGGTCACCCGCACGATCGCCCAGCCGAACGCGCGCACGCGCGCGTCCACGTCGGGGCGCGCGCGTCGGCCGCGTCCGCGCCGGTCGACCATCCACGGCGAGGTCTGCTGCCGGCGCTCGTTGTGGCGCCGGTCGAGGATCACTTCGGCCCAGTCGACGTCGCTGAAAGCGCGCTGCAGATATCCGTGATAGCTGAGCGCCTGACGGGAGACGATGAAGAGGAGGCGGTGCTTCCACTGCTTGAGGACGTGCGTGACGTTGAGCACGCGGATGAGCTCGCCCAGACTCGTGTGGATCACGCCCGCGTCGCCGCCCTCGGCGCGCATCACGGTGTCGATCTGTTCGACTCGCATGCGGCTGGTGCGGCCGTCTTGCGTGGTGAACTCGATCCATCGTTCGCCGGGATCGTCCATCGCTCTCCCCCCTCGAGAGAAATGTTTGCGGCGAGACACGCTAACAATCGCGCTCGTCAGGCCACGCAAGAAATCTGAGCCGCGAGAGGTGGGCGCCGGCCGCGGCGGCGGCTACCGGATCTGGTGGACGCTCACGAGTCGCGGTGTCTTGCGCACCCGGCCGTTGAACAGCGCTCCGTCCCGAGCCGAAAGAGAAATCGGGCCGCCGCCCGGCCACAGCCGTCGCGGCGCGAGGCGGAAGGCAGCGGATTCACGGGCCGATTCTCGTGCTCGCGCCGTCGACACGGGCTTTTCCGACCTCGGCATCGACCGTGGTATACCGGAGTTACACCCCATGAGGCGTCGCGTGGCCAGTCGCGTCAGCGTCGAGCGGGTCCTGAGTCCCTCATGACCGATCTCCGCTTCGGTCAGCCGGCGCCGAGCTTCAAGCTGCCGTCCACCGCGGGCGGCGAGACCTCTCTGGCCGACTTCAAGGGCAAGGACGTCGTACTGGTCTTCTATTGTTATGACTTTGGCGGCATCTGAACTCCGGAGCTCAGCGACCTGGGCCGGGTCGCCGAGGAGATCACAAGGCGCGGCGCCGCCGTCGTGGGCATCAGCGGCGACAGCCCGTTCTGCCACGCGGCCTTCATGAAGGCGCGCGATTTCCCGTTCCCGCTGCTGAGCGACGTGCACCGCACCGCCATCCGCGCCTACGGCGTGCTCGACGCCGATCGCAACGTCGCGTATCGGTCGACGTTCGTCGTCGACCGTGACGGCGTGCTCCGGTGGGGCCAGGCCGGCGACCGCGAGATGGTCCGTGACGGCAGCGAGATCCTGCGCGTGCTCGACGTGATCGAAGGACTCAGGCGGAAGCGCTGAGTTGGGGCATGAGCCTCCAGCCGACCGACGTCTTCCAGAAGCTCGCGCAGAACGTCGAAACCGTGATGCGCGGCCAATCGAGCTCGATCCGGCGCCTGCTCGCGGCGTTCGCCAGTGGCGGTCACGTGCTGCTCGAGGATTATCCGGGCACGGGCAAGACCACCCTGGCCAAAGCGCTCGCGCGCTCGATCGGCGGGCGCTTCAAGCGCATCCAGTTCACGCCTGATCTCTTGCCGTCGGACATCCTCGGGGTGTCCGTGTTCGATCAGCGCGACCACGCCTTTCACTTCCACGAGGGGCCGGTGTTCACCAACGTGCTGCTGGCCGACGAGATCAACCGCGCGTCGCCCCGTACGCAATCAGCGCTGCTGGAGGCGATGGCGGAGGGCCAGGTGTCGGTCGAGGGCACGTCGTACCAGCTGGCCGAGCTGTTCTTCGTGATCGCCACGCAAAACCCGGTCGAGTTTCGCGGCACGTATCCCTTGCCCGAGGCGCAGATGGACCGGTTTGCCGTCCAGCTGAGCCTCGGCTACGTGGCGCCGGAGGACGAGGTCGCGATCCTCTCGGCCCAGGCGCAGCGCCATCCGATCGACGCCTTGACGCCGTGCGTATCGATCGACGACATGCTGATGGTGCGCCGCCGCGCCGCCGCCGTGCGCATGAGCGACGAGCTCAAGCGCTATGCCGTCGACGTCGTGCGCGCGACGCGCGCGGCGAACGGAATCCAGCTCGGCGCCAGCCCGCGCGCCTCGCTCGCGCTGATGAAGGCCGCGCAGGCGCTCGCTCTGTCCGAGGGGCGCGACTTCGTGCTGCCCGAGGACGTGCGCGAGATGGCCGTGCCGGTGATCGCGCATCGCGTGGTGATCGAGCCCCAGGCGCGCTTCGCCGGCGTGACGAGCGCCGGCCTCGTCGAGGAGATCCTCGCCAAAGTCCCGATGCCGGCGTAGCGGCCGCCCTCACCCATGAAGCGGCTGCTCTACCGCTGGTTCAGCTCCTTCTCGGCGTTTCAGTACCGGCTCGATCGGCGCTTCACGCGCGCCGGCTCACTGGCGCTCGGCGTGGTCGGCGCGGCGATCGTGATCGGCCTGGACACGAATCGCACCGTCGGCTACCAGGTCTTCACCCTCGTACTGGCATTCGTGGTGCTGTCGGCCGCCTGCAGCGTCGTGTTTCGCGGCCGGTTCACGGCCCGGCGAATCCTGCCGCGATTCGCCTCGGCCGGCGTGCCGGTGACCTATCGCCTGGCCATCACGAATCTGTCCGGCTGGCGACAGGAAGGTCTCGTGCTGCTGGAGGAGCTCACTGATCCGCGCCCGTCGTTCGAGGAGTTCGTGACGGCGCGCGAACCCGGCGAGGAACGGCGGAACTGGTTCGACCGGCAGGTCGGCTATCCGCGCTGGGCGTGGCTCGTCTCGCAGAAGCGCGGCGCCGTGATCGCCCCGCGGCCGCTGCCGCCGCTCGCCGCAGCCGGCGAGACCGAGGTGACACTCGAGATCACGCCGCTCCGACGCGGCCATCTCCGCTTTCAGGGCGTGACCATCGCGCGCCCCGATCCGCTCGGGCTGGTCCACGCGCTCAAATCGATCGCGCTCCCGCAGTCGCTGCTGGTCCTGCCGAAGCGGTACCCGATGGCCGAGATCCGGCTGGCCGGCACGCGGAAGTATCAGCCGGGCGGCGTGGCGCTGGCGTCGACAGTGGGCGACTCGGAGGAGTTCGTCTCGCTGCGCGACTATCGCGCCGGCGACCCGATGCGCCGCATTCACTGGAAGAGCTGGGCCCGCGTCGGCCGCCCGGTCGTCAAGGAATACCTCGACGAGTTCTTCGTGCGTCACGCGTTGATCCTGGACACCTTCACGAGTCACCTGGGCGACCCGGTTTTCGAGGAGGCGGTCTCGGTCGCCGCGTCGGTGGCGGTCTCGATGCAGACGCAGGAGTCGCTGCTCGACCTCATGTTCGTCGGTCCGGAGGCGTACTGTTTCACCGCGGGCCGCGGTCTGGCCCACACCGAGCAGCTCCTGGAAGTGCTGGCGTGCGTGGCGCCGTGCCTCGACAAGCCGTTTCGCTCGCTGCAGCACGCGGTGATCGATCGCCTCGATTCGCTGAGCGGCTGCGTGTGCGTGCTGCTCGGCTGGGACGACGCGCGTCAGGAGCTGGTGCGGCAGCTGGAGGCGCTCGGGACGCCCACGCGCGTGCTGGTCGTCGGCGCGCGCGGCACCGTGGACCGGCTGCCCGCCTACGTCCACGGGCTCGAGGTGGGCCGGATCGCCGAGGGGCTCGCATGCCTGTGACCGTGCCGCCGATGCTGCTGGGCGCCGCGGTCGTTTTCTGGGGATGGCAGACCGGCTTTCTGTTGCTGGCGGTGCCGCTGGCGGTACTGGTCGAGGCGGCGCGCGCGCTGACGTGGCGGCTCGAGCTCTCGGCCACCGATTTCCATCGGCTGACCGACCTCTGCACCTTGCTGATCGTCGTCAGCGGGATCTATCTCTTCTCGACCACCGGCACGGCCCGCACGGTCGACGGGCCGCGCGCGATGACGCTCTTGTTCCAGTGGCTCCCGGTGCTGCTCTTCCCCCTGATCGCGAGCCAGCTCTACAGCACGTCAGGGAAGGTTCCGCTCACCGCGTTCTTCTGGGCGCTCCGTCGGCAGGCCGCGCGCGCGCCCGAGACTCGGCCTGGCTCGGTCGACCTCGGCTATCTCTATTTTGCGCTGTGCATCCTCGCGTCCAGCGCGGCGAACCGGCGCACCCTCGAGTTCTACGCGGGGCTCTGCCTGCTGGCCGGCTGGGCCCTCTGGCCGTGGCGCTCGCGACGGTTCTCGCCGCTCTGGTGGATCCCGATGCTCGGCCTGGCGGCGCTCGCCGGCTACGCCGGCCACGTCGCGGTCCACCGCGCCCAGCAGGTGGTCGAGCAGACGGTGTTCGACTACATCTTCAGCATGGTTCGCGGCGATGCCGATCCGTTCCGGGTCACCACCGCCATCGGCCAGCTCGGACGCCTGAAGCTCTCCGACCGCACGGTGCTGCGCGTCGACCACAGCGTCGGCCTGCGCCTGCCGTTCTTGCTGCGCGAGGCCAGCTACGACGTCTACAACTCGCCGGCGTGGCTCGCCTCGGGCGCGCTGTTCAGCGCGGTCCAGCCGGAGGCCGACGGCGAGACGTGGAAGTTCGCGGCGGCCCGGAGCCCGGCCCAGCACGTCACGGTGTCGGCGTACCTCAACCGCGGCCGCGGCATCCTGTCGCTGCCGGGCGGCGCCTTCCAGATCGACCGTCTTGCGGTCGTCGGTGTGCAGCGCAATCGGCTCGGCGCCGTGAGGGTCGAGGAAGGACTCGGCCTCGTGACGTACACGACGCAGTTCGCGTCCGACAACCCGCTCGACGGCCCGCCCGTCGACACCGATCTGCACGTCCCGCCGCGCGAAGCGGCGGTGGTCGGCCGCATCACGGCGGATCTGGGCCTCGCGGGCGCCTCGCCGACCGCGAAGGTCGAAGCGGTCGCGGCGTACTTCCGGCGAAACTTTCGCTACTCGACCTGGCGCGGCGAGAGGCCGCGCAGAGAATCCGCGCTCGAAGAGTTCCTCCTGAACTCGCGAGCCGGGCACTGCGAGTACTTTGCCACCGCGACGACCCTGCTCCTTCGAGCCGCGGGCGTGCCGGCGCGCTACGCGGTCGGCTACTCCGTGCAGGAGTGGAGTCGACTCGAGCAGCGGTACATCGTGCGGGCGCGCCATGCGCACTCGTGGACGCTCGCCTACGTCGACGGCGCGTGGCGCGACGTGGACACCACGCCGCCCGTGTGGGCCGACAGCGAGCAGCACGACGCTTCGTTCTTCGAGCCGGTCCGCGACCTCTGGTCGTTCGTGACGTTTCTCTTCTCGCGCTGGCGCTGGAGCGAGGACGAGACCGGCATCGGCCGGCACATCGCGTGGCTCCTGATCCCGCTCGTCCTGCTGCTGGTCTGGCGTCTCTATTCCCGTCGCCGCGTCGGCCGCGACAAGGCGATCTCGCGCGTCCCGGCCGCGATCGCCCGCCCCGGCCAGGACTCCGAGTTCTACCTGATCACCGAACGCCTCCACGCCGCCGGTCTCGCCCGCCGCCACGACGAACCACCCTCGCACTGGATCGAACGAATCCAGGCGAACGACCTCGCTCCGATCCTCAGCCTCCACAACCGCTACCGCTTCGACCCCGCCGGCCTGAGCCAGTCCGAGCGCGCCAGCCTGAAAGCGCAGTCCGCCGCATGGCTCCGCGACCACGAGCACGAGAGCACAGAAGCAACAGCCGCCAGCCCACGCCCCAACTGAACCAACAGCAACCGGCACGCCGCACGACTGAAGCAGCGTTAGCCGGCGCGTAGCAGTTCTGAAGTAAGCCCAGCCAGACTGCGTAGGCGCAACAGAACCGAAGCAAGCACAGCCAGAGTGACGTAAGCGCAGCAGGACGGCAGTACGCACAGCGGGAGTGAAGGGAGCGCAGCAGAGCTACAACAACGGGAGTCGGCAGCCGGCGGGCAGGTCAGGGGGCGGGGTCAAAGCGACTCGTTCCCTCCAAGCGCACGGCGGACGCACCGCGCCGGGATGGAGCCCAGCCGCGAAGGAGCAGCGAACGCGTGCCGCGTGGTCGCGTGACCCCGCCCCCTGACCTGCCCGCCGGCCGCCGCCGCAAAGCGGCAGAGCCGAGAAGAGTGCTAGAGTTGCGCCCATGACATTCCCGCTAGAGCTCTCCAAGATAGAAGCGATCGGTCTAGACCCCAAGCCGCTCGGCCGTCTGCGCGAGCTGATCACGGCGCACATCGCCGAGGGCCGCTACCCCGCGGCCCAGATCGCGGTCGCACGGCACGGCAAGCTCGGTCTCACGTGGACGCTCGGCGACGCGCAGCTCGAGCCGCAGCGAGTCGCCGCGCACGACGAGACCTTGTGGCTGCTCTTCTCGAACACCAAGGTCATCACCGCGTGCGCCGTCTGGCTCCTGGTCGAGCGCGGTGCGCTCGCGTTCACCGACAAGGTCGCCGATCACGTGCCGGGGTTCGAGGCCAACGGCAAGGGTGACATCACCGTCATCCAGCTGCTGTCGCACCAGGGCGGGTTTCCGAACGCCGAGGTGCCGAAAGCCGCGTGGGAGGATCACGAGTTCCTGCGACGTACGGTGTGCGGCTTCACGCTCGAGTGGACGCCGGGCTCGCGCGTCTTCTATCACCGCGGTGCCGCCCACTGGGTCGCCGCGGCTCTGATCGAAGCACTCACCAAGACCGACTATCGGGCGTTCATCCGCGAGAACATCGCCGAGCCGCTCGGACTCGGCGACGAGCTCTACGTCGGACTGCCCGACCGCGCGCACGGCCGGGCGGTCGACATGCACGAGCCGTCTCAGGACGGCGGACGCCAGGTCCGGTTGACCGAGCAGAATTCACCGGAAGCCCGGCGCGCGGGCTCGCCGGGCGGCGGCGGCTACGCGACGGCGCGGGCGATGGCGGCGTTCTATCAGATGCTCCTTCAGGGCGGCCAGCTCGGCGGCACGCGCCTGCTCTCGCCGCGCACGATCGCGTACGTGACGCGCAACTACACGGGCGATCGCATCGACGGCTATATGGGCATGGCCATGCACCGCGGGCTCGGCCCGCACGTGCGCGGCACGACCGAGACGATTCGCGGGCTCGGCTCGCTGGCCTCGCCGCGCACGTTCGGCCACGGCGGCGTTGGCTCGTCGTACTGCTGGGCCGATCCGGACTCGGGCGTGTCGTTCGCGTACCTGACCAACAGCCGGGTGCCCGATCCGTGGCATTCGGCGCGACTCGATCGCGTCAGCAACCTCGTTCACGCCTCGATCGTCTAGCGCCTCGTCATGGCGCCGCGCCGGGTGCTGGTGACCGGGATGAGCGGGCTCATCGGCGGCGCGCTGCGGCGCCATCTCGAGGGCAAGTACGAGCTCTCCGCCCTCAACCGCCGGCCGATTCCCGACGTGCGGTGCCATGAGGCGGACATCGCCGATCTCGACGCGATCGCGCCGGCCTTCAAGGGCGTCGACACGGTCGTGCACCTCGCGGCGCGCACCGGGACCAGCGAGGTCTTCGAGGAGCTCCTGCAGGCCAACGTCGTCGGTACCTACAACGTCTTCGAAGCGGCGCGCCGGGCCGGCGTGAGCCGCGTCGTCTACGCCTCGAGCGGCGCGACGGTGAGCGCGTGGGAGCGCGATCCGCCGTACAGCGCGCTGGTCGCGGGCCGCTACGACGACGCCGCCGGGTCGTGCAAGACGATGACGCACGAGATGCCGCTGCGCCCGGCGGGCCTCTACGGCGCCAGCAAGATCTGGGGCGAGGCGATCGCGCGCCACTACGCCGACGCCCACGGCCTGTCGGCGATCTGCGTGCGCATCGGACGCGTGCGGGCCGAAGACCGCCCGTCGTCGCCCCGCGAGTTCTCGGTGTTCTGCAGCCAGCGCGACGTGGTGCGGATGCTCGAGCTCTGCATCACAGCACCGCCCGAGCTCAAGTTCGACATCTTCTACGCCGTGTCCGACAACAAATGGGGGTACCGCGACCTCGAGCACGCCCGCGCCGTCCTCGGGTTCGAGCCGCGCGACCGAGCGGAGGACTATCGCCGATGATCCGCGACGTGGTCAGTGTTCGCGACAAGATTCGGATCCACTACCGCCGGCTCGGGCAGGGACCGGGGATGGTCCTGCTCCACGGCTATCCGCAGACGGGCCACATGTGGCGCAAGGTGATGCCGGCGCTCGCCGAGCGCTTCACCGTGGTGGCGCCCGATCTCAGGGGCTACGGCGACTCCGACCGGCCGATCCGGGGCTACGACAAGCGCTCGATGGCCGCCGACATCGCGGACGTGATCCAGGCGCTCGGCATCGGGCCCGTCGTGCTGGTCGGCCACGATCGCGGCGCGCGCGTCGCGCATCGCTTCGCCCTCGACCATCCCGCGCTCCTGACGCGGCTGGTGCTGCTCGACATCGCGCCGACGTACGACGTCTTCGCGCGCACCGATCAGGTGAGCGCCCGCGCCCGCTGGCACTGGTACTTCCACCAGCTGCCGGACTTGCCCGAAGCTCTCACTGCCGGCCGCGAGGAGATCTACCTGCGCTACATGTACCGGACCTCCGCGTACAACCCGGCGGCGATCGAGGAGGAGGCCATGCAGGAGTACGTGCGCTGCTTCCGGCAGCCCGGCGCGATGCGTGCGGCGTTCGACGACTATCGTGCGGGCGCCACGATCGACCTCGAGCAGGACGGCGCCGACCGCGACAAGAAGGTTGCGGCCCCGACCCTGGTTCTCTGGGGCGAGGCGGGCGGCCGCCGGCCCCAGGTGCCCGACATGCTCGGCGTCTGGAAGGAGCGCTGCGCGTCCGTCGTCGGCCATGCGGTACCCGGCTCGGGCCACTTCATCCCCGAGGAGCAGCCGGCGGCGGTGATCGAAGCGATCCTGCGATTCGTCGGCGACCCGGGAAAGGCCTGAGCGCGATGCGGATGAAGAAGTCTGTTGCGCGCTGGTTCGAGCGGGAGCGGGTCTGTCGCGTCGCGAGCGCGAACGCCCAGGGCATGCCGCATCTGGTGCCCGTGTGCCCGGTCGTGGCGGACGGCAAGATCTACTACGCCTCCGCGAGCAAGGTCCGAAAGGTCCGCAACCTTGCCGACAACCCACGCGTCGCGGTGACCGTGGATGTCTACTCCGACGACTGGACCCACATCAAGGGCGCGATGGTGCAGGGCACGACGCGGCTCTTCGCGAAAGGCCCCCGTTTTCGCCGGATCCGCGCGCTCCTCTACAAAAAGTATCTGCAGTACCGCCGCGACGCCACGCTCGATGAGTCAGACTCAGTGATAGTCGAGGTGACGCCAGTCCGCGTTTTTACCTGGGGCATGGACTAGCGGCCGACGGCCGATAAGGCCGCCGGGTTACTCGGCTAGGCACACGCGATTACGGCCCGTGCGTTTCGCACGGTAGAGCGCCTGGTCGGCGGCCCGGATGACGTCTTCTGGATCGGCGCCGCCCTCGTCCGGCTCGGCAACGCCGATACTGACCGTAATAGAGATCGTTCGCCGGCCACCGGTCGAGCGCACGGGCTTCTCGGGGCGGATCTTGGGCCGATCCTGTCCGCGCAAGGTGAAGGTCGACTCTTCGATCGCCTCGCGAAGATCCTCGACGTACGGCAGCGCTTCCTCGGCCGGCTTGCCGGGAAACAGCACCGCGAACTCCTCGCCCCCGTAGCGGAACGGCCGGCCGCCGCCCTCGGTCCTGGTCAAGGTGGAGCCGATCAGGCGCAGCACCTGATCGCCCGCGGCATGACCGTACTCGTCGTTGAGCTTCTTGAAGTGGTCGATGTCGATCATCGCGACCGTGTAGACGTCCGGCAGCCGCATGAGCGCATCCGTGAGGGCGCGCCGTGACGGCAGCCCGGTCAGCTCGTCGCTGAACGCCATGCGATGCGAGGTCTCGATCAGCGACACGATGAGGATGAGCCCGCCCGTCGCCAGGTACACGGTGGGAGCCGGGCCGTCGCCGTGCAGGCCAAGAAGCGCCGCCAGGAGCGCCCAGACGAGGCTCGCCTGGATGACGGTACGCCGGACCATGAACCGCAGCGCCGCGAGCGCGATCGCGCCCAGGAACGCGAAGAGCGCGGGAGGCGGGATCCGCGTGAACGGAAGACCGCCGGTCACCAATCCCTGCTGGAGGGCCTGAACGAGCGGCGCCAGCTCAGGACGCAGGAGGAGCGCGATCGCCAGCGGCTGCCCCAGGATGACGCCGAGGACCACCCGGCCCAGCCACGTGGATAGCGTCCGCTCGGAAAGCCAGGCAATCGCGACCAGATCGAGCGGGAGGAGCAGCGCGACCGCGGAGAACACGACCCGGCCGACCGCGGCGGTCTCACCGACCGCCGGGAAGTAGGCCACCGCGCGCTCGGCGGCGAAGAGGACGGCCAGCGCGACGACGAGCTGGCTTCGCTTGAACCGCCAGCCGAGGAGGATCCCGACGCCGAAGATGACCCAGGAATAGACCGGCGCCGAGGTCGCCACCGCCGCGCGCATCGACGCAGACTGCAAGATGACCGTGGCGCCCAGAAGCAGCACGGCGCCGGGCGCCAGGTGGGGCAGGAGCCTATCCAGGAGCGTCCGTTACTGCGGCGGGTAGCGGAACGGTGCCCAGCCGTTTCCCTGGACCGGCTTGGGCTGATACGTCGCGGCCGACTTCGCCGGCTTCGGCGCCGCCGACTTCGTGCTGGCCCGCTTCCGCACCGCCGCCTTCGGCGTCGCCTTCTTCTTTTTCATGGAGCGCACTTTACAACAGCGACAGAAATATGGTCAATGAGAGGCCTTGCGTGTGAGAGGCCGAACCCCGTCCGCGCTCGCGGCACCGTCGGCGCCGAGCGCCGCCGCGCTGAGTCGACTGCGCGATCGCCGGTTCCGCCGGGTGCCGGCGCACCGCGTGCACGGCGAGCGAGGCGCGCTCGCGTTCGTGCGCGACGTCGGGTTCTGCTCGACGTTCTATCGGTTCCCCGAAGGCGTCGCGTGCTTGTGGGAAGCCGTCGCCGGCCGCGCGAATCCGCGCTGGCCGCGCCACTCGCACCACGACGCCGGCATCGGCCTGACGTGGAGCCTGAAGGACGTGTTGCCGACCACCAAGCGGGTGTACTACGGCAAGCTCCTGAAGGGCCGGCCGCTCCTGGTCGCGCTCGACGTGTTCCCGATGTTCTACGCGCTCGTGCGGGGCCGCCAGCGCGCGCGCGACTACCGGGTTGAGTACGAGGCGGGCCGGCTGTCGCACACGGCCCGGCGCATCATGGACGCGATGCTCGACGAGCATCCGCAGTACACGCGCGAGCTGCGCGCGAACGTGTTCATGCTCGAGCCCGGCAAGACGCGCGGCTTCGAGCGCGCGATGGCCGAGCTCCAGCAGGGGCTCTGGGTCGTCAAGAGCGAGGAGCGCTACGAGCCCACGTTTTCGTATCGCTGGGAGCTCGTCGAGTCGTGGCTGCCGGAAGAAGTCGCCGCGGGGCGGCGGCTCTCGCGCGAGGCCGCGATCGCCGGACTGATCGAGCGCTACACGCGGGGCGCCGTGTTCACGAGCGAGCGCGCGCTCGCGCGGCTGTTCGGCGTGCCCGCCGACGAGATCGCGCGCGCGGTGAAGAGCTTGGCGCGCGCGCGAGCGCTCCGCGCGGACTGTGCCGTCGACGGCTGGCCGGGGCGCTGGCTGATCCACGCGGCCGCGGCGAGCTAGCCGACCGCCCTCAGCCTCCGCGGCAGTCTTCGCGGAGCGTTGCGCGCGCCAGGTCGAGAAAGCGGCGGATGTCCCCGTTGGTGTGGGCGAGCGAGAGGTAGAGCTTCGTCGACATCGGATTCAGAAAGATGCCGCGGCGAAAGAGACCGAGCAGGAACGCTCGGGCGCGCGCGCGGTCGGAGTCGAGCGCGGTGCGGTAGTCGACGACCTCGTGATGGGTGAACACGATCGCCGCGAGCGGCCCGTCGCCCTGGACCTGCGCCGTGAACCCTTCGTCCTTCAGGACCGAGCGGAGCCCGGCGCGCAGCGATTCGCCGAGCGCGAAGAGCCGCGGGTACGTCCCGGCGCGCGAGAGCTCGGCCAGGGTTGCGAGCGCCGCGGCCGCCGAGATCGCATTGCCGCCGACGCTCGACGCGAACCACACGTAGCGGTCCTCGCCGAGCCGGTCCTCGCGCACGAGATCGAGCACGTCGGCGCGGCCGGCGACGACGCCGATCGGATAGCCGCCGCCGAGCGCCTTGCCGAACGTGGCCAGGTCCGGCCGCACGCCGTAGTACTCCTGCGCGCCGCCGTAGGCGAGGCGGAAGCCGGTGACGGTCTCGTCGAAGATCAGGAGCACGCCGAGCTCGGCGGTGAGCTCGCGCAGGCCCGCGAGGAAGCCGGGCTGGGGCGGCGTGCACCGGTGCAGCGGCTCGACGATGACCGCGGCGACCTCGTGGCGATGCGCGGCCAGGATGGCGGTGGTCGTGCGCAGGTCGTTGTACGGTGCGACCAGCACGTCGGCGACCGCGCTCGCCGGCACGCCCGCCGACGTCGGCTCGCCTTGGGGAAACGCGAGCCGGCGCTGCGGGAACAGGCTCACGGTGCCGACTTCGTTCGCGCCGTGGTAGGCGCCCTCGAACTTCAGTACGCGCGGACGCCCGGCATGGGCGCGCGCGAGCCGGACAGCGTACGCGGTGGCCTCCGTGCCCGACGCGCAAAACCGCAGGCGCTCGGCGCACCGGACCGCGCGCGCTAGCTCTTCGGCGAGCTCGAGCGAGGCGTCGGTGAGGTACGCGAAGTTCGAGCCGAGACCGGCCCGACGGCGCACCGCCTCGACGATCGCCGGGTGGGCGTGGCCGAGGAGCACCGATCCCCAGCCCATCGTGAAATCGGTGAAGGCGCGGCCCTCGGTGTCCCAGACCGTGGCGCCCTCGCCGCGGGCGAGCACCACCGTGAGCTCGCGCGGCAGGTTGTACTCGCCGGGCGAGCCGGCTGGAAAGAGAGCCCACGCACGCTCGGACGCGGTCGACATCGAGGCGGGCTTATCGCGAGCGAGATTCGAGGATCAGGGATCCGAGCAATCCCTGAAGCATCCGCAGTTCCGACAGACGATCTTGCACTGTCGCTCTTCCATCCTGGCGCCGCAGCGCTCGCACTGATGCACCCACTCGGTGCCGGACGCGGGCCGGGGGATCGTGGGCGACGCGGCGGAAGGAGGCGGGCTCGGGCGCGACTGCATGCCGCTGGTACACTACCCCGCATGGCCGAGGACTGGCAAGATCTAGAGTTCCTGCGCCACGTCTTCGACGAGACCCAGGTGGTGCGCAAGCCCCTCACCGGGATCATCACGGGCTATCACGTGCTGCCCTACATCCTCATCGGACCCGAGCACGACCAGCCGGGCCGCTCCGTGGAGGTTCGCGGCCGCATCAAGGTCTCGCCGCGACTGATCATCGGCGGCGGCGGGGGCCCGACCTACGGCGAGATGTTCGGCGAGACGGAGCTGATGGACCAGCGCCTGATCGCGCGCGTGTTCAGCTTTCGCTACGCCTCGCGGGTCTCGCTCGAGAGCGAGGAGCTCAAGATCCGGCGCCATGACCGGGACGCCCACGGGCACGTCGAGCGCGTGCTCGAGGAGCTCTCGCGGCGCGAGGTGATCGACACCGGCGTCATCACGACCCCGGACGCGCGCTTCTATCCCGTCGCGCTCGACCGCTTCATCCGCGAGATCCTCGACCAGGAGTTCCGCGAGTAGTGCGGCCGGCCGCACGTCGCCGGTGAAGCGCCCGCGCGCCGTCGTCGCGCTGATCGTCCTCGCCCTGGCCGGCCTCGCGGGCGTGCTCGCCTGGCGCTCGCGCGCCTGGCCGCTGATCCACGACGCGCCGCTGATGCACTACATCGCCTGGCGCATCGGCGAGGGCGCCGTCCCGTACCGCGACGTGTTCGACATGAATTTCCCGGGCGTGTACCTGCTCCACCTGATCGCGCTCAAGCTGTTCGGCGCCGGCGACGCCGGCTGGCGCGCGTTCGATCTCACGTGGCTCGCGCTGACCTCGCTCGCCGCCGCCGCGCTCGCCGCGCCCTGGGGGCGCCTGGCCGCCGCCGGCGCCGGTCTGTTCTTCGCCGTGTACCACCTGGCTGCGGGCGCCTGGCAGACGGGCCAGCGCGATCTCTTGCTGTGCCCGTTTCTCCTGCTCGGTGCACTCGGCGTGGCGCGCTGGGCCGAGCGCTCCGCGAAGCCGGCGAGCCTCGCGTGGGGCGGGCTGGCGCTCGGCGCCGGCATCACGGTCAAGCCCCACGCCGGCCTCTTCGCCGCCGCGCTGCTCGTGCTGGTCGCGGTCGTCGCGCGCGGCGCGACGCGTCCGGTCGCGACGTTCGCGGCCGCGCTCGCCGGCCCGGTGCTGGCGGTCGTGGCGTGGCTCGCGGCCGCCGGCGCGCTCGCCGCGTGGTACGAGATCGTCGTCGGCTACCTGGTGCCGCTCTACTCGCGGCTGGGACGGCCGGGCCACTGGACCTTCTACCGGTGGCACGTGTGGATCCCGATCGCCGCGGGCGCGGCGCTCTCGCTCGGTTCGGCGCTCGCGAGCCGGCGCTTCGGAGTGCGCCATGCCGTCGTGACGCTCGGCCTCGGCTACGGCGTCGCGCACTTCTTCGTGCAGGGCAAGGGTTGGGAGTACCACCTCTATCCGCTGGCGGCCTTCGCCGCCGTCGCGCTCTTTGCCGAGATCGAACGGCTCGTCGAGGCCGGCCGGCCGGCGGCGCTCCCGGTGGCGGCCTGCGTCGTTGCGGCGGCGATCATGCTCGGTCTCAAGGGCGTGGAGGCCTCCGATGCGGCGTGGATCGCGGCCAAGCAGCATCGGGTGGAGGCGCTCGTCGCGGACCTCGACGGCCGCATCGGGCCGCGGGATTTCGTGCAGGTGCTCGACACGACCGAAGCCGGCGTGCACGCGCTGCTGCGCCTGCGCGCCGTTCCGCCGACCCGGTTCATCTACGACTTCCACTTCTATCACGACGAGCAGACGCCAACCGTCCAGCGGCTGCGCGCGGAGTTCCTCGCGGGCTTCGACGCGCACCCGCCGAAGTTCGTGGTGCTGTTCGAGCGGGGCTGGCCGGGCGGCGGCTACGACCGGGTTGACGAGTTCCCCGGGCTCCGCCGACGGCTCCTCGGCTACCGCGTCGACCGCCGCGGGGACGGCTACATCGTCTATGCGCGCTGACATCATCCGCCGCATCATCCGCGCGTACGACGACCCCATCGTGCGCGCGTACTGCTGGATCCGGTTCTGGATCCTCCGGCAGCGGTTCCTCGACGAGATCGGCCAGTACCTGCCGGAGTCCGGGCCCGTCCTCGATATCGGCTGCGGGTTCGGCCTGTTCTCGCTCTACTACGCGGCGACGGCGCCGGCCCGGTTCGTTCGCGGCGTCGATCTGAATCCGCGCCGCATCGCGATGGCGCGCCGGGCGGCGGCGCGCCTGGCGATCGACAACGTCGCCTACGACGAGGGCGACGCCCGCACGTTCAAGGGCGACGGCGAGGTGGCGGCGGCGTACATGCTCGACATCGTCCATCACATTCCGCCCGACACGGTGACGCCGCTCTTGCGCCGGTTGCACGCCTGCCTGAGCCCGGGAGGCATCCTGATCGTGAAGGACGTGGACACGCGCCCGGCGCCCAAGCGCTGGTTCACGTGGACGCTCGACAAGCTGATGGCGCCGACGGCGCCGGTGCGGTACTGGAGCGGGGAGGAGCTGGGCGCGGCTCTACGGGCGGCCGGGTTCGAGGTGCGGCGTCACGCGATGCTCGATTTCCTGCCGTACCCGCACGTCATCTACATCGCGACGCGACGGCCCTAGCGCTCACGAGCTTCCGGGCGGCTCCTCGCGCGCTTCGTAGTGCAGGCGTCGCGCCTGGAGCCAGCGAACCCCGAACATATCGACGACGCCGCGCCAGGCGCGATTGCGCACGCCGTAGTGCGAGATGCCGAACCGGCGCGGTCGATGGTGCACCGGGATCACGATCACCCGGTGGCCGGCCTGCCGCAGGAGCGCCGGGACGAAGCGGTGAAAGCCGTCGAAGAACGGCAGGCTCTCGACGCAGCGACGGTGCATCGCGCGCAGCGAGCACGCGCTGTCGCGGACCTGGTCGCCGAGCACCGCCGCGCGCACGCGGTTGGCGATCCGCGACGACAGCCGCTTGAGCCACGGGTCGCGCCGGTCGCGGCGCCAGCCGCACGCAGCGTCCCAGCGATCGAGCTCGGCCAGCAGCAGGGGAATGTCCTGGGGATCGGACTGAAGATCCGAGTCGAGCGTGACGACGATGCGCCCGCGGACCGCGCGCAGCCCCGCGGCCAGCGCCGACGAGAGCCCGCAGTTCTGCGCGAGCCGGATCAGACGCACCCGCGCGTCGGTCGCCTGCGCCAGTCGCACGAACTCGACGCTCGAATCGGTCGATCCGTCGTCGACGACGATGACCTCGGCCGACTTCTCGACGGTCTTGAGCACCGCCTGGAGCTCTTCCCAGAGCACGGGCAGGCTCTGGGCCTCGTTGAACACCGGCAGGACGATCGAGAGCTCGACTGACTCTTCTGTCACGCGCCGCCGCCCAGCACGACCATCTCGTCGTTCCCAATGCGGCGCGACGCGACCACGCGCCACGTCGGATGCGCGAGCGGCTGCAGCCCGGTCCACGATTTCCGCGACATGATCACGGCTCCGCTGGCCGACCCCGCCAGGAGCTGCTCGACGCGACTCCTATCGAGCTCGACGACCGGTCGCCGAAGATAGAAGTCGTAGGTCAGCCAGATGTCAGGGTACACCCGGACCGGCGCGCCGGGCGGCGTCAGAGCCTGCGCGGCCGCGGCGATCGGACGGACGTCGAACTGATATGCGAACCTCGCGGGGTAGCGAGCGCCCTCGATCAGCAAGATCGCGCTCACCCCGAGCGCCACGATCAGCCCGCCGCGCGCGAACGCCGCGGATCGCGCGGCCAGGACCGCGGTCGCGGCGGTCGCCAGGAGCAAGCCGACGATCAGCGCCGACTCGGCGCCGGTGTCGGGAATCCACGGGCGTCCCTCGCCGCCGATCCGACCGGCGCCCGGTGAGACCGCGAACGCCGCCACGACCACGGCGACCGCGGCGAACACGTAGAACGCCCGCCGAAGCACGCGCGCTCCGTCGTGGGCGGCCGCTCGCGTGAGGAACTCACCAACCAGGAGCGCCAGCCCCGGATAGATCGGGATCAGATAGCGTGCGCGATGGATGCCGCTGAGTCCAACCATCAGCCAGATGGCGAGCGTCCAGACGACGATCAGCCGGCGCTCGGCGTCGGCCACTCGTCGCCACCAGGTCGCCGCGGCCACGAGGAAGATCGTCCACGGCAGCGCATAGGCGATGACCCAGAGGCTTTCGATTCGCGCGAGGGCCCCGCGGCGGAACGCCCAGCTGCCGTAGTGCCCGACGACGGTCTCGCCCACGAACGCCGCGCGGTGGCCGACCAGATACGGCGCGTACCACGGAGTCAGGAGCGCCGCGAGGACGACGAGGCCGAACACCGGACGCAGCCGCGCCATGTCCCGCCAGCCGTCGACGAACGCGACGGCGGCGAAGCCGGCGGCGAGTCCGAGCAGCCCCATCGGTCCCTTGCTCATGATCGCGCCCGCGACGCACGCATAGAAGGCAGCCAGGCGCAGCATGGGATAGCCGGCACGCCGCGCCGCGACCAGGGCGTAGAGCGCCCACCACGTCCACGCGGTCACCATCACGTCGGACTGACCGTGGTGCCCGATCGCGAAGAAGCCGATCGTCGAGGTGAGGACGAGCGCAGCGATCGCGCCCGCGCCCAGGCTCCACGTCCGGGCGCCGATGGCGAAGACCGCCGCGACGGTCGCGACCGACGAGACGACGGCGGGCAGCGCCGCGGTCCGCTCGGTGACCTCGCCGCCGGGAAGCGACGCGACCGCGACCGACCAGAAGAAGAGCTGAGGCTTGTTGAGATACGGCTCGCCGCGCAGGTCGGGGATGAACCAGCGGCCGCTGTCCAGGATGTCGCGGGCGAGCAGCATGTAGCGCGCCTCGTTCGGATCCCAGATCGGGGCGCGCCCGGCCGGCAGCCCGAGCACGAGCGCCGCGAACGCCAGTACGGCGACCAGCGCGGCGCGGGACCGGGCAGCCGTCATGGCAGCAGGGTGCCAATCGGCGTCCAAAGGTTCAAGCTTTTTGGCCACGCTCAGGGCGAGACGCTAGTCTGTCCTCATGGCTCTAGGAAAGGTTCTTGCCCTCATGGTCGTTCTCGCGGCTGGGCTGCCGGGGCTCTCGGCCGCCCAGAGCGGCAAGCAGGTGAGAGTGTCGTTCGATTTTCGCCAGTCGAGCACCCAGAATCGAGACGCCGTCGACGCCGGCGGACGCGTCATCATCACGGACCGCGGTGCGCGCTCGTCGGGAAGCGTCGGTGTCGACAGCACCCAGCGCCGAGTGCGGACGTCGACCGGGATCTTCACGATCGTCCAGGACGGGGGCGAGTCGACGATGCTGGTGGCCAGCCAGGTTCCGTATCCCCAGGTGACGTTCTATCGCGACTATCTGACCGGCGCCGGCTACGTCGTGACCGGCGTGCAGTTCCGGGACGTCGGGACGTCGCTCAAGGTGCGAGCCGCGATCCTGCCCGGCAATCAGGTGAGAGTCCGGCTGACGCCGACGATCAGCTGGTTTTCAGCCGACGGGTCGGGCGTGATCGAGGTCAACGAAGCCTCGACCGAGCTCGTGGTGACGAGCGGCCGGCCGGTCGTGCTGGGCGGCGCGACCACCCAGACCCACGATCTGACCCGGCGCATCCTCGGCTATCGCGCTAGTGAGAGCTCGACCGAGACGACGATGGCGCTGACCGCGACGATCCGCTGAGGCTCCCCCGGCGGTCGCGCCGCTCAGTTCTGCCAAATCTGTCACGACCGGACGTGTAAGGCTGGCACCCGCGCAGCCTCCCTGCCCGCTAAGTGTCTCCATTACTAGCGTTCCATTGTCTGGCACGCCATGTGCCAGTGGCACATATGAACGCTGGTAGCGTCAAGGGAGGCTCTATGCGCGTGCTATTGGTGCTGGCTCTGATTCCTCTACTCGCCGCGTGCTCCGTTTTCAGCTCGTCGGAGCCGCCGGCGTCCCTGGCGGACACTCCCCCTTCTGAGACCGTCGCGGGCGCCACCGACAGCACCGGTGTCCCCACCGGCGAGACCAGCCCCAGCGACGCCACCCTCACCCCCACGTCGACCGCGACGGCCACGCCGAGCGGGACTTCGTCGCCGACGGGAGCGTCGACGCCGACCGTGAAGTCGGCCCCGACCGAGACGGCGACACCGCCCTCGCCCGCCTCTCCGCCTGCGGCCAAGGCGCCGGCCGCTACGGCGATGCCGGCGCCGGTCAACCCGACGCCTCCGTCGCCCTCTGTCGCGGGGACAGACATCTCCGGCAAGTGGGTTGGCTCATGGGTCGGCAACGGGCTCTTCAATGCTCCGCGGCAAGAGAACCTCACCCTGGAGATCGTTCAAAAGGGTGACAGCGGTTACGGCCGAATGGTGCTCGACAACGCCACCGCTGCCGAATCGGTTCCCTGGAACATCCGGCTGCAGGGCCTCGGCGGCATTCGCGTCTTCGCCGAGATCGATGGTTCGAAGGTGAAGCTGGTCCACGAGCAGGACGACCGGATCTTCACCGCCAACATGGTCGTCATGGGCGATCAGATGGTGGGCGAGGTCAAGGGCCGCAAGGTCCGCCTGCTCCTGGCTCGTCAGGCGCGATCCAACGCTCCGGCGCGCGACGTTCCGCCGCAGGCCGCCCAGCTGACGCCGCCGCCCGTCGCGGCGAGCCAGCCCGTCGTCCCGCAGCAGCCGCCCGTCGCGATGGCGCCTGCACCCCAGGCGCAGGAGCCCGAGAAGCCGAAGGTGGAGCCGCCGGCGCAGCGGCCCCGGAATGAGGACTACGTGGCGGTGCCCGAGCTGAAGTCGCTCTTCTTCGACTTCGACAAGTCGGTGCTGAGACCGGACGCGGTGGATGCGCTGTCCAGCAACTTGACGTGGCTCAAGGAGAACGCCGACACGTTCGTGCTGATCGAGGGCAACGCCGACGAGCGCGGGACTGCCGAGTACAATCTGGCGCTCGGCGATCGGCGCGCCAAGTCGACTCAGGACTACCTCGAGGCCAACGGCATCACGAAGGACCGCATGTCCACCGTGTCCTACGGCAAGGAGCGACCGAGCTGCACCGACGCCACGGAGGAATGCCGGGCCCAGAACCGTCGCTCCGACTTCCGCATCAAGAGCAAGTGAACGGTGCATGACGAACGGAGCCGGGGAGTGGCACCACCACCGCTCTCCGGCTCCGCTGTGATCCAGTGACTCGGCGCGCCCCGCTCGCGCCGCTGGCTTCCCTCCTACTCGTTGCGTTCGCCGCCTTCTCGGCGCAGGTCGTGTCATTCGAGCAGGCCATCGCCCAACCTGCCGTTACCTCGGACACAGCTCAGCGGGGCCCGCGAATGACCCTCGGCAGCGACTCGCGAAATGGCCACCGCTACGTTCGGATCGGCGGCTCGGGCGCTCCCGTCTATCCGACGATCGATCTGACCTGCGATGGCCAGCGCTGGTCCGTGGCGTTGACCCGCTTGGAGGACGGCGCCGTCTACGAGATCGCGCGCGCCCGGGTCGAGCTCATGTTGAACGCGATCGAGTGCCGCCTGCTCCTGCCCGACCGGGAGCTGGTCATGCCGCGCCAGCAGCTCTGGGCGGCATGGGCGACCGCGGCGCAGATCAGCGCGGCAGCGGCGGCCCCGCAGATGCTCGTCGGGCAGGTGGTCGACGTCATCGACGGCAACACGATCCTGGTCAACCTGGGCGATCGCTCGGAGACCGTCCGCTACATCGGCATCAAGACCCAGGAGCCCAATCGTCGGCAACCGAACGGCGAGACCACCTCGGTTGAATCGGCCCAGGCGAACCGACAGCTGGTGGCGCGCCAGCAGGTGCGCATGGAGCTCGACGCGCAGGAGCGAGATCGGGACGGTCGGCTGCTCGCGTACGTGTACGTCGCGGAGCGCATGGTGAACGCGGAGCTCGTCCGCCGCGGCTCCGCGGAGGTCATGACGATCCAGCCCAACGTGCGCCACCGAGAGCTCTTCGTCGGCCTCGAGCAGGAGGCGCGGGACAACCGGCGGGGTGTCTGGGCCGATGCGTCGGAGCCGACCACGCCGACCAGCGTCGATCCCGCCCCGCGCCGGACCGCCGAAACCCGCCGCGGCGTCCCGCCTGAAGCCAACTCGGGGTGTCCGGCGCCGCAGCCGATCAAGGGCCAGCAGACGTCCTACACGGGCGGTGGACGGTGCGTCTACCACGTGCCCGACGGCGAGCTCTACAGCACGACCAAGGCGGAGCGCTGCTACGCGACGGTGGAGGAAGCCCGCCAGGACGGGTGCGTCGCCGCCAGGCGGTAGCGGCTCGAGGACGAGCGCTCACTCCGCGTTCGTGTACTTGCAGTCCCCGGGCAAGGTCGTCTGCTCGGCCAGCACGAGGGCGTCAGCCGATAGCTTCTCCGCGCTCGCCATGATCACCGCGGCGCGCTTCTTCATGCTCTCGCAGCGCGTGACCACATCCGCTTCGGGAGTGAACGAGGTGAACGCCGCGAACGCCGCGCCCTCGTCTTCGGCCACCGCCGCCCCGCCGCTGTAACGCTGCGACCGTCCGCGCACGGTGTATTGATAGCCGTCCGGACGCGTCGTGAGCGTCATCCCCGGGCCCCTGGCGAGGCACTTCTCGAGAATCGCGCCGACCACTTCCGATCGCCTCGCCTCGCCGGCCGGGGCGAGCGCGAGCTTCGTCGCCACGAGCTGGCCCGTCTGCTGAAACTCCTCTTCCTGGTCGGCCAGGCTCTTGCGCAGACGCTCCTTGGCCTCCGAGTACTCCTGGTGGTGGTTCGCGAGGTCCGCACTCAGGGTCCGATGCGATGTGAAGAGGGCTCGGAGGTCGCCCGGCACGTGCGCTTCCCCGCGCATTCGTCGCACGACCTGCGACAGCCTGTCCGCGTCGGTGCGCAGCACCGGCTGAAGCTGACGGAGATGGGCCTGGCGGGCGTCGGTCGCCTTGGCCTGTCGCGTCTCGGCCGGCCGGGTGTCGGCCGGCTTCGCATCCGTGGCCTGAACGGGACGCGTTGCTCGGGGCTCTGCGAGTGGCTCGGGCGCCGCGCCCGGCCGCCCGCCCATGGCGAGGTCTGCCGCCCTCGGCTCGAGAGCGGATCGGGACGCGTAGAACCCGCCGAGCCCGATGGCGACTGCGAGGACCGTCAGGGCGACCAGCAGGGTGCGGGTCGACAACCGGCCCAGTACCACGGTCACCGACGCCCGCGCGCTTCCGCGCCTGGCGCGCGCCGCGGCCCGCTCGAATCGTCGCCGGTCTCGATTGCTCAGCATCTGGTGTCGTCGACTCGCAGGGCTACTCACCGCATTGTCGCGCCGAACATCTGGTAGGGCCGAGCGATTAGGTTGGACGGAACTGGCCTATCCGGACGGGAGCTCTCCGCGAAATCGCCCCCCGTCACCAATCCGCTGGGGCCCGGTTGACGTTTCATCGAGTGCATGGAGCGAGAGAGCCTTCTGCCGGAGAGGGTTCGCCAGGCGATCGACAGCGGGAAGCTGCCGGCCCGCAAGCCGGATCGCGTGCTGGGTGGCCTCGGGACCGGCAAGCTCTGCGTAGTGTGCGGGGGCATACTGACGCCGACGCAGATGGAGATCGAGGCCGAATTCGACCGGGGCGGGACCTCGCCCGGAGCGGATCGGTACTGGGCCCATCCCCGGTGCTTTGCGGCATGGGAGCTCGAGCTGCGAGGTCGCCAAGGGGGCGGCGTCGTCGACGGCACTGTAACGCCTGAGCGGCACACCCTGCCGACATGGTCCCCGGATGCGCCGCTAGATAGAGGCGAGCCTCGACCGTGAGGTTCCGTGGCATCATGCACGGCGGTGGGCGCACCAGGGCAGGGAAAACCGAGCCAACCCGATAGGAAGACTCTCGGAGAAGTGCTCCGTGTCGGTGAGTCACGGCCACGCGCATCGGAGAAGGAGTGGTGTGAGCTGATCCGGGCCATTGCTCGAGGCGACCAGCTGGCGCTGCATGCGCTCTACGCACGGACGCACCGACTCGTGTTCACGCTGAGTATGCGAATCACCAGCAATCGCGCGACGGCCGAAGAGCTGACCCTCGACGTGTTCCACGACGTGTGGCGCAGAGCCTCCGCGTACGATCCCGCGAACGGGTCCGTGGTCGGCTGGATCATGAATCAGGCCCGCTCCAGGGCGATCGATCGGCTACGGTTCGAGCAGCGGCTCAAACGGACGAACGATCAACCGGGCGATCCTGCTCAGTCGACCGCTTCCGATGGTCCACAGGAGGCGTTCGCGCTCAAAGAGCAGGGGCGTCTCCTGCGGCACGCCCTGCAGGGGCTCACGTCCGACGAGCGTCAGGCGATCGAGACCGCGTTCTTCTCCGAATTGACCTACCACGAGACGGCGGTACGGTTGAACCAGCCCGTCGGAACCGTGAAGACGCGAATCCGCTCGGGATTAGCGAAGCTTCGGCAGATGCTCGCCGGAGCGTTGAAGGGTTTATGAGCTCGGGATCGGCCGAACACGATCGGGACTACGGGGACCTGGTTTTCCTGCACGCCCTTCGGGCGTTGCCACCGGGTGAGCTCCAGGCTCTGGAGGCTCATCTCGCCGTCTGCGCCGAGTGCCGGCAGGAAATGGAGGCGCTTCGGCCGATCGTCGGCGCGTTCGTCTCGTGGCCCACCGACGTGCTGCGCCCGTCGGCCTCTCTCTGGGATCGTCTCACCGACCGCATCGCCGCCGAGACGGGCCAGAAGCCGCTCCTCGTGCCGCCGCCCCGTGCGGCCGAACCGGAATGGGAAGACGCCGCACCCGGCCTGACCTACAAGGTCCTCGCGCTGGATCCCGAACAGGAACGCGTGACGTTGCTGGTGCGTCTGGCTCCGGGAGGCGTCTACCCGCCTCACACGCATGCCGGCGTCGAAGAGCTCTATCTGCTTCAGGGCGAGCTGTGGATCGACGACAAGAAGCTCTCCCCCGGCGACTACAATCGCGGCGAGCCGGGGGCGGGAGATCAGCGTGTCTGGAGCGAGACCGGCTGCACCTGCGTGTTGCTCACCTCGACGCGGGACCTGCTTCTCTGACCTTCGAGTAGTCCGAGCTTCGAAAAACCGAGCGGCGTTTTAGTTTGGTGGAGCTGAGGGGAGTCGAACCCCTGACCCCAAGACTGCCAGCCTTGTGCTCTCCCAACTGAGCTACAGCCCCACGCGAGAGACCACCTTATAAGCGCGCGCGGAAGGTTGTCAAGGAATGGTGCCGGCGGTGGGACTCGAACCCACAAGCCCTTACGGGCACCCGGTTTTGAGCCGGGCTCGTTTGCCAGTTTCGACACGCCGGCTTTGCGCGCTCATACTATCACCGGCCGACCTCGCCTTCGCGTCGGCAGGCCCGCCGAGGCAGCAAGAAACGATGAAGCGATGCGCCGCTTTCGGGCCAGACAAGCCACGTCCGGCGTGTAGTAGATCCACCGTAGCACCTCCAAAGACTCGCGCTTCGCATAACGCAGGCGCCAAACTGGGTGGCGGCCGTTTGGCTGGCTCACGTCGATGTGACCAGCCACGTTGGCGCCGCTGAGCGCTCGCCTGAAGCCATTCGATGAAGCGAGCGCTGGCCGACGCGACTGAGACATAGAGGCGCGTGTAGACGTAGCTCGGGCTCTTGAAGGTGTTGTAGCGGTCGACGTAGCTGACGATCGAGCCATCTCCGTCGATGCATCCCCGGAAAAAATCCGTGAAATGTTCGTCTGGAATTGCGAGCGGCCCCAGCGTGAGACTCTTCGCAGGGGTCAGGCCGACGCTAATGAGCCAGTCGTAGAAGCGACGGTCGCTCCAGATCAGATGGTGACAACGAATCCCATAGCCACCTCGATGCGGGCGGATTTCTGTGACGAGCTTCAATCGCTGTCTCACGAGATCGAGTAGATCGGTGTCGTTGGACATGATCGCGACGCGGCCAGGCTTCTTCGAAAGATTGCCGTCGGTCGCGATCAACCCCACGACGTAGGCAAGATCGGGCGTCCAGACCACCGGATCGCGCGTTGACGACGTCGACGCGCGCGGGCCTCTGGGCCGGGCAGGGATCGTCAGCTCCCGAAGTCGGCGGCGGATTGTCGTGGCGGCCAGGCCGAGCCGCCCGGCAATCTGCGCGATGGTCAAACCTTGCTCAAGGTAGAGTTCGCGAAGCTGTCGAGCCGAAACTGCTTCACGCAGATTGGTTCCCGCAGGAACGCCGGCCATTAGCAAGGCAATACGGCCGTCGCGCGCCCCGGTCAACGCCCACATTTTCGTACACGTCTCAATCTGCAGATGCCCGGCAAATGATTGAATTTGTTTGGGGTATACTGAACCGACGCTACTTCGGCGTTCCACAACCTGCCACGAGGAGGTCACCGATGGTCAGACTCGTCGCCCTGCTGGTCGCTGTCCTGTTCGCCGCGGTTTCGCTCGGCGTCTCACCGGTGCTCGCGCAGTCGAGCACGGCGCCCAAGACCGACGCCCCTGCCAAAGCGAAGACCGACACGAAGTCCGACGCGAAGAAGAAGGAGCCGCTCGACATCAACAGCGCTTCGGAGGACGAGCTCAAGGCACTACCGGGGATCGGGGACGCGTACGCGAAGAAGATCGTCGACGGCCGCCCGTACGCGCGGAAGGACGATCTGACCAAGAAGAAGATCGTCCCGCAGGCCACCTACGACAAGATCAAGAACCAGATCGTGGCCAAGCAGAAGTAGCGTCGGAGGACATCGGGTTTCGGCATGGGGGAGCGGTCGTTCGCGGAGGACGTCAAGCAGCTCGGGTACGGGGAAGGAGAGATCCTTCGCGGCGAGGGCATCCTCGCCATCACCAAGGCGCTCCTGCAGTCCGGCGTGAGCTACGTCGGCGGTTATCCGGGCGCGCCGGTTTCGTACCTGATCGACGTGCTGTCCGACGCGAACGACCCGCTCCTCAAGCCGCTCGGCATCTACTTCGAGCAATCCGGCAGCGAGGCCGCCGCCGCGGCCCTGCTGGGCGCCTCCATCAACTATCCGATGCGCGGCGCCGTCACCTGGAAGTCGGTCGTCGGCACCAACGTCGCATCCGACGCGCTCTCGCACGTGGCGTCGGCCGGCGTGATCGGCGGCTCGGTGATCGTGATCGGCGAGGACTACGGTGAGGGCGCCTCGATCTTGCAAGAGCGCACGCACTCGGCGGCGCTGAAGTCGTCGATCCCGCTCCTCGATCCGCGCAACAGCCTCGACTCGTTCGCGCGGTTCGTCGGCGAGGGCTTCGGGCTCTCCGAGGCGTGCAACGAGCCGGTCTTCTTCTCGATCCGGATCCGCGCCTGCCACATGCGCGGGACGTTGCGCTGCCACGACAACGTGCGCCCGGCGATCAGCATGCTGTCGCCGCTCGGCGCGCCGAGCTTCAGTATCGACCGGATCAACCTGCCGCCGTTCACCTATCAAATGGAGGCGCAGAAATTCGAGAAGCGCCTGCCGGCCGCGAAGCGCTACATCGTCGAGCGCGGGCTCAACGAGCACTTCCGCGGCGACGAAGACCACGTCGGCATCATCATGCAGGGCGGCCTCTGGAACACGACGCTGCGCGGGCTCTCCGTGCTCGGCCTGGCCGACAGCCGCGGCCGGACGCCGATTCCGTTGCTCGTGCTGAACGCGATCCATCCGCTCGTGCCCGAAGAGCTGATCGAGTTCATGCGCGGCAAGCGGCGCGTCTTCGTCATCGAAGAGGGCATGCCCAACTACATCGAGCGCGAGCTCAAGGCGCTGGCCCACGAGGCACGCCTATCGGTGGAGATTCAGGGCAAGGATCTCCTGTCGCCACACGGCGAATACGTCCCGCACCTGGTCATCGGCGGCCTGCGCCGCTTCTTCACGTCGGCGGGGCTCACGTCGCAGTCGACCACGGCGATCGAGGAGCGGTATCGCGCGCTCACGGCGCATCGCGAGAAAGTGGGCGACGTCCTGCCCCAGCCCGTCGCCAAGCGCCCGCCGTCCTTCTGCACCGGCTGTCCGGAGCGCCCGGTGTTCAGCGCGCTGAAAATCTTGAGGACGCGCGAGCCGGAGATCGGCGACACGCACGTGGCCGCCGACATCGGCTGCTCGACGTTCTCGACGCAGGCGCCGTTCAACGTCGGCAACTCGGTTCTCGGCTACGGCATGGGGCTCGCGTCGTCGAGCGCGGTGTCCCCGCTCTTCAGCAAGCGCACGGTCTCGGTGATGGGCGACGGCGGCTTCTGGCACAACGGCCTCACCAACGGCGTCGCGAACGCGATGTACAACAAGCAGGACTCGGTCCTGGTGATCCTCGACAACTTCTACGCGGCCGCGACCGGGCAGCACCACGTGCCGTCGACCGGCAAGAACGCGCGCAACGAGCCGCTGCCGATGACGATCCCGCAGGCCCTGCACGGACTCGGCGTGAAGTGGGTCCGGACCGTGAACTCGTACCGGGTCGCCGAGGTGATCGGCACGCTCCGCGAAGCGCTGACGACGCGCGTGCCAGGGCTCAAGGTCGTCATCGCCAGGAACGAGTGCATGCTCGAGCGCCAGCGCCGCGAGCGGCCGCGCCTGCGCAAGCTGGCCGCCGCCGGGCATCAGGTGGTGCAGCCGCGCTTCGGCGTGGACCCGGACGTGTGCACCGGGGACCACTCGTGCATGCGGCTCAACGGCTGCCCGTCGCTGACCTTGCGCGAGAGCCCGGACCCGCTGCGCGAGGATCCGATCGCCCACGTGGACGACACGTGCGTGGGCTGCGGCGTCTGCGGCGAAGTCGCCCACGCCGCGGTCCTGTGTCCGTCGTTCTACGAGGTCAAGGTGATCACGAACCCGAGCTGGTGGACGCGGTTCGTGAGCCGGATGCGCGCGGCCGTCATTCGCCGCCTCGCCGCCGCCGGGACGTGACCGACGCGCCACTCCTGAGCCTCCTGGTCCCCGCCGTCGGCGGGCAGGGGGGCGGCGTGCTCCTCGACTGGATCGTCGACGCGGCGCTGATCGACGGCTATCCCGTCCACGGAACGTCGATTCCCGGCGTCGCGCAGCGCACAGGCTCCACGACCTACTACGTCGAGGTCGCGGGCGAGCGCAATCTCCCGGCAGACGGCACGCCGATCTTCTCGCTCTATCCCGTGCCCGGCGCGCTCGACGTCCTGCTGGCGCCGGAGTTCCTCGAGGTCGGGCGCTCGATCGAGCTCGGATTCCCGTCGCCTGCGCGGACGACGATCATCGCCAGCACGCACCGCCTGTACTCGATCCACGAGAAGATCGTGACCGGCCACGGCATCTATCCGATCGAGCAGCTCCAGGCGGCGGCACGCGCGTTCTCGAAGCGGCTGATCGCGTTCGACGCGCTCGCGATGGCGCGGGAGCACGGGACTGAGGCTAATGCGGTGCTGCTCGGTGCGCTCGCCGGCTCCGGGGCTTTGCCGATTGGCGTCGATGCCTACCGCGAAGCTATTCGAGCGAAGGGCGTCGGCGTGGAAGCCAACCTCAGAGGCTTTGACGCCGGGCTTCGCGTGGCGGCGGGGGCGCCGACGGCGGCGGGCGCCGGGGAGGGGTCGCGTGGCTTCGGAACCCCACTCGCCACGGACCCCTCCCCGGCGCCCGCGGCCATCGGCGCCCCCGTCACCCCCGGCAGCTCGGACATCGCGTCTCTCGTGGTTGGCTTCCCCGAAGCCCTTCGGCCGGTGTTGCGGGTGGCGATTGAGCGGTTGATTGACTATCAGGATCGCGCGTACGCCGAGCGCTATCTCGAGCGGCTGCGGCCGTTCGTGCGTGTGGGGGATCTCGAGCTGGCGCGGATCGTGGCGCGGAATCTCGCGGTGTGGATGACGTACGAGGACGCTGTGCGCGTGGCTCAGCTGAAGACTCGGGCCAGCCGCTTCGAGCGGATCCGCCGGGACAAAGGCGTCGGCGCGGGGGAGATCGTGATCACCGACTTCCTCAAGCCCGATCTGGACGAGATCTACGGCGTTTTGCCGTATCGCCTCGTGGCGCCCTTCGCGCGCTGGGCCGAGCGCCGCTGGCCGCACGGCCGTCCGACGCTCGGGCAGCACGTGAAGACCACGACGATCAGCGGCTTCTTGCGCGTGTGGATGCTGACCTGGCTGCGGCCGCTGCGGCCCATCTCGTTTCGAGCCCACGACGAGCATGCGCGCATCGACCGCTGGCTCGCCGCCCTCGCCCGGTGCGCGGCCTGGGACGGCGCGCTGGCCTGCGAGGTCGCGCGCGCCGCGCAGCTGGTCAAGGGCTACGGCGACGTCCGCCGGCGCATGGCCGTTCACTTCGACCGATTGCTCGAGGCAGTGATGCGAACAGCCGAGCGAGAGGCGGCGAACGGCGGCAAGCTCGAGGCCTCGCGCGCGCTCGCCGAGCGATACCGGACGCTGGTCCTGCAGGGGCCTGAATCGGAGGCCGCGGCCGCTGCGCTGGCCTCAGGCGCGCTCGCGCGGTCCTAGCCGGCCGCGCGCTGCCCCTAGCCGGCCGTCTGGCGAATCAGCTGACGCAGGCGCTCGGCGTCCATCGAGTCCAGCCGGACGAACGTGAACGCCTGCCCGTCGGGGTCGACGCGGACGAGGATCGCGATCACGTCGATCGGCGCGCCGCCGTCCGGCAGGGTGAAGATCGCGCGGCCCACGGTATCGGCATCGAACGTCGCGCGGAACTTGGCCTTCATGCCGGACAAACCGACCTCGACCAGGGTGCCTTCGTGCTCGCGTCCGTTGTACTCCGCCAGTCGCACCGGCAACACGACACGCGCGCGGCCCGAGCGGCGCTTCTCCGGCCGCCGGGCGAGCTCGGCGACCCGGCTCATCGCATGCGGCTCGATGAAGGTCAGCACCTCGTTCAGCCGATCGAGCTGGATCGGCTTGCCCATGAAGTCGGCCGCGCCGAGCTTCAGGCACTCGCGGGCCTGGCTCTCGTTCACGACGCCCGAGACCGCGACGATCGGGACGCCGAGCGCCCGCACCGGGCGCAGCCGGAGGAAGTCGAGCCCGCTCATGCCGGGAAGCTGGACGTCGAGGAGAATCGCGTCGAGCCGCTCCGTCTGAATCGCCGACAGCGCAGCTTCGGCAGTGTGAACGACGAAGGGATGGTGGCCGAGCTCGACGAGATAGTCGCGGAAGACATCGCCGAGGTCGACCTGGTCCTCGACCACGAGCACCCGCATTCTCTTTTCACTCTAGCACGATAGGTGCCACCGACCCGACGAACCAGAGCGTGTCTGGCCGGTGGAGGCCTGGTGCTATACTGAGCGCCCGGGTGCATCTCGAAGGAGGAGTATCTTGTCGGGCTACCTGCCCGTGTTCATCTTCGCCGCGCTGATCATCGGTTTCGGCGTCGTTTCGCTCGCGATCGCGCGCCTGCTGCGCCCGAGCCGGCCGGACCCGGTCAAGCTCATGAACTACGAGTGCGGCGCCGAGCCGATCGGCTCGGCGTGGGTGCAGTTCCCGGTCGGCTTCTATCTGGTCGCGCTCGTCTTCATCGTGTTCGACGCGCTCGCGGTGTTCCTGTTCCCCTGGGCGCTCGTGCTGCGCTCGGTCGGCCTCAACGCGTTCTGGGTGATGGCGGTGTTCGTCGGCGTGCTCGGGCTCGGGTGGCTCTACGCATATCGGGAGGGTGTTCTCGAATGGAAGTGAAGCGGCCACTGCCGCAGGTTCCGCCCCCGGTCTGGGGTGAGTTCAAGGACCTGCAGGAGTGGGAGAAATACCACCAGACGCGCCCGCTGGACGACAAGACCTCGAACGCGCTTGCCTCGATCGCCGACGCGATCCACCACATGCCGGGCGGCTGGATCGTTACGACGTCCACCGACAAGATCTTCAACTGGGCGCGCAAGTCGTCGATCTGGCCGGTGACGTTCGGGCTGGCGTGCTGCGCCATCGAGATGATGGCGACGTTCGCATCGCGATTCGACGTCGAGCGGTTCGGAATGGTGCCGTGGGCCTCACCGCGGCATTCCGACCTGATGATCGTCTCCGGGACCGTCACGATCAAGATGGCCCCGATGCTCAAGCGCATCTACGATCAGATGCCCGATCCCAAATGGGTCGTCTCGATGGGCTCGTGCGCGAACTCGGGCGGGCCGTTCCGTCACGGGTACCACGTCGTGAAGGGCGTTGATCGCGTCGTCCCGGTCGACGTCTACGTCCCGGGGTGTCCGCCCACGCCCGACTCGCTCATGTACGGGCTGCTCAAGCTCCAGACCCAGGTCGAAGAATTCCAGAAGACCGGGAAACGCGCCGCGCCGTCGGACCCCGGGGGAGCATGACGGCCGCCGACGCGCGCGCGCGCATCCAGGAACGGTTCGGGGTCGAGGCGGTCGCCGACGGAGGGCTCACGGTCACCCTGCCGCGCGAGCGCTGGCAGGCGTTCGCAAGCTTCGCGCGGGGCGACCTCGGCTGCCGCTACTTCAACTGGCTCTCCGCCGTCGACTGGAAAGAGCAGGGGCTCGAGGTGCTGTGCCGCGTCGAGAATCTCGACACGCCCCTGGTCGTCACGATGCGCACCCGGCTGCCGGCGGGCGAGACCCATTGCCCGTCGCTGACCTCGCTCTATCGCGGCGCCGACTGGATGGAGCGCGAATGCTACGACATGTTCGGCGTCGTGTTCGAAGGCCACCCGGATCTCAGGCGCATCCTCACGTCGGACGATTGGGAAGGCTATCCGCTCCGGAAGGACTACGCCGTCGATACGCCGCACGAACCGTACCGATGATCCTGTCCCAGACGTCTGAGAGGAGAAGCGAGCGATGATCTACGAGCTGCGGACCTACACCTTGGCGCCCGGCAAGCAGGGGGAATATCTCAAGCTCAATTCCGAGATCGGCCGTCCGATCCGCGGCGACAAGTACGGCAAGCTCGAGGGCTCGTGGACGACCGAGTTCGGCACGTTGAATCAGTACGTCCACCTCTGGGCGTACGCCGACCTGGTCGAGCGTGAGCGGCTGCGGGGCGAGCTCGCCAAGAACGAGGCGTGGAGCCGCGACTACGTCGGAAAGATCCGGCCGCTCCTGCTGGCGCAGGAGAACAAGATCCTGTCGGCCCAGCTGCCGCTCAGGCCGCCGGCCGACGGCGGGCACATCTACGAGCTCCGGACGTATCGCACGCAGGTCGGCAAGGCCGGCGAGTGGCTCGGCCACTTCAAGGGGATCATGCCGGTGCGCGAGAAGTACTCGAAGAACGTCGGCGTCTTCCAGACCGAAGTCGCGCAGCTCAACGAGGTCGTGCACCTCTGGGCGTACCGCGACCTGAACGATCGCGGGGCCGTGCGCGGCAAGGTCTTGCAAGATCCGGAGTGGCAGGCGTTTCTCGGCAAGGCCACACCGCTCTTGGTCGAGATGCGCTCGATTGCGCTGATCCCCGCGCCGTCGTCGCCGATGAAATAACCTTCACACAGTTTCGCGAGCCGCAGGACGTCGCGGGGCTGGGGCCCCGCCGTCCGAGGCGAGCATCAGAAAGACTGATAGTGCCCGAGACGCAAGCGCGACAGGTCGTCGAGATCGGCTACGGGGGCAACGAGCGCCTCATGATGAACATGGGGCCGCAGCACCCGTCGTCGCACGGCGTCTTTCGCATGATCCTCACGCTCGAGGGTGAGACGGTCGTCGCCGTCGACGCGGTGATCGGCTACCTGCATCGCTGTCACGAGAAGCTCGGCGAGACCCTGACGTACGTGCAGTACCCGTCGATCGCCTCCAAGACCGACTACGTATCGGCGATGACCGCCGAGCTCGCCTACGTCTCCGCGGTCGAGCAGATCGCGAAGGTCGAGGTCCCGCGGCGTGCGCAGTACCTGCGCGTGATCGTCGCGGAGCTGCAGCGGATCGCCTCGCACTGCCTGTGGCTCGGCACGTGGTGCCTCGACATGGGCGGCGCCCTCGGCGGTGGCGCGACCGTGTTCCTCTACTGCATCCGCGAGCGTGAGATGGTGCTCGATCGGTTCGAGGAGCTGACCGGAGCGCGCCTGCTGTACGGATTTCACCAGACGGGCGGGACCCGCTACGACATACCGTCGGGCTGGGACAAGAAGGTGCGCGAGACGGTCGACTTCATCGAGCGGCGGCTCGACGAGTACGAAGCGATGCTCGAGGACAACGCGTTCTTCCGCGTGCGCACCCAGGGCGTCGGCGTGATCTCGCGCGAGGTCGCCGAATCCGTCGGCGTCTCGGGCCCGCTCATCCGCGGCTCTGGCGTCGGCTACGACGTGCGGCGGGCCGAGCCGTACTCCTCGTACGGTGATTTCGACTTCGTCGTCCCGGTGGAGACCGCCGGCGACTGCTACGCGCGCTACCGCGTGCGCATGGTCGAGTTCCGCCAGTCGATCCGGATCATCCGCCAGGCGCTCGACGGGCTGCCCGAGGGCCCGATCTCGTCGCGGCCGGGCGTGAAGTCGGTCGCGCAGGTGCGGGTCCCGAAGGGCGAGGGCTACACGCGGGTCGAGGGCGCCCGGGGCGAGATCGGCTGCTACATCGTCAGCGACGGCGGGCCCAAGCCGTATCGCCTGAAGTGGCGGGGCGCGTCGTTCTCGAACCTCGCCGTGCTCCCGCATATCGTGCCCGGGCACAAGGTCGCCGACGTCGTCGCGATCATGGGCTCGGTCGACCCCGTCTTCGGAGAAGTCGACCGATGACGCTGACGCCCGTCCTCTGGCACGCGATCGAAGCGTTCATCGTCTTGAACGTGCTGCTCGTGCTGGTGGCCTACGTCACCTTGCTCGAGCGCAAGTTTGCTGCGCGGATGCAATCGCGGATCGGTCCGTACTACGTCGGCCGCCCGCACGGGTGGCTGCAGCCGGTCGCCGACGCCGTCAAGCTGATGATGAAGGAAGACATCGTCCCCACGGCGAGCGACCGCGCGGTCTACAACCTGGCGCCGATCGTCTTCCTGGTGCCCTGTCTGCTCATCTTCGCCACGATCCCGTTCGCGCCGCAGCTCGGCGTGGCCGACCTGAACATCGGCGTGCTCTTCTTCCTCGCCGTCTCGTCGCTCGAGATCGTCGGGCTCTTCATGGGCGGCTGGGGGTCGAACAACAAGTACGCGCTCCTCTCCGCGATGCGGGCGGTGAATCAAATCATCTCGTACGATCTGCCGTTCATCTTCGCCGCGCTCGTGCCGGTGGTGCTGGCGGGCTCGATGCAGATGTCGGCGATCGTCGTCGCACAGCAGGGCCTCTGGTTCGTCGCGTACCCGGTCATCGGCCAGCTCGCGTTCATCGCGTTCCTGGTCGCGACGCTCGCGGCCGAGAACCGCGTGCCGTTCGACATCCTCGAGGCCGAGTCCGAGCTGGTCGCGGGCTTCCGCGTCGAGTACAGCGGCATGAAGTTCGCGCTGATCCAGCTGGGCGAGTACGCCCACATGCTCGGCACGAGCTTCCTCGGTGCGCTCTTGTTCCTTGGCGGCTGGCTGGGGCCCGGCCCGGAGTGGCTCGGCCCGCTGTGGCTCTTGCTGAAGGCGATCGTGATCTTCTTGATCGTCACGTGGGTGCGCTGGTCGTTCGTGCGCATCCGCGTCGACCAGATCCTGGCGATCTCCTGGAAGCTCCTGTTGCCGTCGACCCTGATGCTGCTGCTGGCGACGGGGCTCGTGGTCGCGATGCGAGGCGCCAGTGGCGGCTAACGGCCGCGCGCCGGCGGGATTCTGGCGGGAGACGGGGCAGCTCGTGACGGCCGTCGGCCGCGCGATGGGCATTACCTTTCGCAATCTCTTTCGCAAGCCGGTGACGGTCCACTATCCGGACGTCAAGCGCCCGTACCCCGACCGGTTCCGCGGCATCCTGGCCCTCGCCTACGAGAAGGACACCGGCGAGGAGGCCTGCATCGGCTGCCGTCTCTGCGAGTACGTGTGCCCGCCCCAGGTCATCAAGGTCGAGATGCTGAAGGGCGAGAAGCGGAACTACGCCAAGAAATTCACGCTCGAGCTCTACGCGTGCGAGTTCTGCGAGCTCTGCGTGCAAGTCTGCCCCACCGACGCGATCATCATGATGAAGTCCTTCGATCTGGCGACCGCCGATCGGCGTGAGCTCCTGCTCGACAAGGATCGCCTGCACGCGATCGGCCTCGAGTTCGAGCCGTCGTGGGCCACCGGCAACAAGCTCCGCGACATGCAGGCGCCCCCCAAGCCCGCGCGCGAGGCCAGGGGCGAAGGTAAGGGGGCAGCAAAGGGAGAAGCGAAGGAGCCGAGCGAGTGACCGTCGAGACGGTGGGATTCTGGCTGGTAGCCGCGGTGCTACTCGGCTCGAGCCTCGCCGTCGTGCTCACGCCGAACCTGTTCCACGCCGTGCTGTACCTCGCGGCGGCCCTGGTCGCCACCGGCGCGGTGTTCCTCCTGCTCGATCAGCCGTTCCTGTTCGCCGTCCAGCTCCTCCTCTACGCGGGCGGCGTCGTCACGATCGTGGTGTTCGCGATCATGCTGACCGAGCGGCTCGTGGGCGAGCGCATCAGACAGACGAGCCGTCATCTGATCAACGGCGCGATCGTGGCAGCGGCGGTCTTCGCGGGTATCGCGGGATTCCTCCTGCAGGCGCCACCCGCGGGCCCACGGCCGGAGCAGACCGGCGACGTGACCGCGTCGATCGGACGCGCGCTCGTCGGCCCGTTCGCCGTCACGTTCGAGCTCCTGGGCGTGCTGCTGGTGGCCGGGCTCATCGGCGCCCTCTACTTCGCGCGGAGCGAGGAATGATCGGACTCTCGTCCTACCTGGTCCTCGCGGCGCTCGTGTTCTCGATCGGCCTGTTCGGCGTCCTGACCCGCCGCAACGCGGTCGGCATCCTTCTCGGCATCGAGCTGATGCTGAACGCCGTCAACATCAACCTGGTCGCGTTCGCGCGCTTTCACGGCGACCTGACCGGTTTGATCTTCACGCTGTTCACGATCGCCATCACGGTGGTCGAGGTCGCCGTCGGCCTCGCGATCGTCATCGCGATCTTCCGCGTCTGGCGGACGGTCGACGCCGACCGCCTCGACCTCTTGCGGGGATAGGCGCGTGGACCTGAGCCTCCTGCTGCCGCTCCTCGTGCCGGCGATGCCGTTCGCCGCGTTCGTGATCCTGGCGATCGTGCCGCCGATCAGGCGAACCGGACGCGGAGCCGGCGCGCTCTCGATCGCCGCGATCGCGGTGTCGTTCGTCGCGGCCGTGATCGTCTGGCACAGCGGCTTCGTCGGCGAGCGGACGTGGGGATGGATCCCGGCGGATGGCGGGCCGATCGCCACCGTCGGTGTCATGGTCGACCCGATCAGCAACGCCATGCTGGTGCTGGTCACCCTGGTGTCGCTGCTCGTGCAGATCTACTCGCTCGCGTATCTGAGCAACGAGCGCCCCGGCGCGCTCGGCCGCTACTACACCTATCAGTCGCTGTTCGTGTTCTCGATGCTGGGTCTGGTGCTGGCGCCGGGGTTCTTGCAGATGTTCGTGTTCTGGGAGCTGGTAGGGCTCTGCTCGTATCTATTGATCGGATTCTGGTACGACCGGCCCGCAGCGGCGCGCGCGGCCGTGAAGGCGTTTTGGATCACCAAGCTCGGTGACCTCGGCTTCATCATCGGCATCGTGCTCTTGTGGTCGGCCACCGGGACGTTCGAGTTCTCCGAGCTCTTCGAGCGCGCGGAGGCCAACACCTTGGCCGTGCCGGGCCTGGCGGTGATCATGTTCTTGATCTATCTGGGCGCGGTCGGCAAGTCCGCCCAGTTCCCGCTGCACGTCTGGCTCCCCGACGCGATGGAGGGCCCGACGCCGGTCTCCGCGCTGATCCACGCCGCGACGATGGTGACCGCGGGCGTGTTCCTGGTGACCCGCGCCGAGCCGCTGTTCGCGCTGGTCCCGGAAGTGATGGCGGTGATCGCCTGGGTCGGCGCCTTCACGGCGCTGCTGGCCGCGACGATGGCGTGCGTCGAGGGTGACATCAAGCGCGTGCTCGCGTACTCGACCGTCTCGCAGCTCGGGTACATGATGGCGGCGGCGGGCGCCGGCGCCACGCCGGCCGGGTTCCTGCACCTGCTCACGCACGGACTCTTCAAGGCGCTGCTCTTCCTCGCCGCCGGTGCCGTGATCCACGCGGTCGGCACCAACGACATGTTCCGGATGGGCGGACTGTTCCGCGCGATGCCGCACACCGCGATCGTCTTCCTGATCGGGACCCTGGCGCTGGCCGGAGTGCCGCCGCTCGCAGGGTTCTATTCGAAGGAAGCAGTACTCGGCGGCGTCTGGCAGGCGCACCTGACCGGGCCGTTCCTGATGCTGGCGTTGACCGCGCTGCTGACGGCCTTCTACATGTTCCGCGCCGTCTTCCTGACGTTCTTCGGGCGGGCGCACGCCGGCGGCCATCCGCACGAGGCGCCCTGGCTGATGCGCGGCCCGCTGTGGCTGCTCGCCGTGCTCACGGTGGTGGCGGGCATCCGCCTGGCGATGAGCGGCGCCGAGGCGCACGAGGCGACGCCCGGGTGGCTGCCGCCCTTTTCGGTCGGGCTCGCGCTGTTCGGCTTCGTCCTCGCCCTGGCGATGTACCAGCGAGGCGTGATCGATCCGGCGCGGGTCGCCAGGGCGCTGGCGCCGCTCGACTATCTCGCGCGCCGCCGCTACGGGCTCGACGCGCTCTATGCCGGGCTCTACCGCGGGCTCATTCTGGGGTTCTCGCGCGTGATCGGCTGGATCGACCGTTATTTCGTCGACGGGATCCTCAACGCCCTGACCGCGCTCACGTTGCGCGCGGGTGACAGCCTGCGGCACATACAGACCGGCCGGGCTCAGGACTACGTCTACGGCGTGGCGTTCGGCGTGCTGCTCCTCTTCGTATGGGCTCAGCTATGGCGCCGGTGACGATCCCGCTGCTCTCGATCATCACGTGGTCGCCGTTCATCGGCGCGCTGCTGATCATGTTCACGGCGCGCCACAGCCCCCGCGCCGTGCGGCTGATCTCGGTCGTCACGACGGGGATCTCGGCCGTGCTCTCGCTCTGGATCTACGTCGCCTACGAGCGTGAGACGGCCGGCTTTCAGTTTTACGAAAAGGTGCCGCTGGTGCCGCCGCTCGGGATCTCGTACGAGGTCGGCGTCGACGGGATCAGCCTGCTGATGGTGCTCCTGACGTCGATCATCATCGTGGCCGGCGTCTTCGCGTCGTGGACCATCACGGTGCGGAGCCAGGAGTTCTACGCGCTGCTCCTGGCGCTGGTAACCGGCGTCTACGGCGTGTTCGTTTCGCTCGATCTGTTCGTGCTGTTTCTCTTCTACGAGCTCGCCGTGCTGCCGATGTACCTGCTCATCGGCATCTGGGGCTCGACGGGCGAGGTGCGGCCGCGTGGGATCTTCGCGTGGGCGTTCCGCGAGACCGGCGTCGGCACGAAGGAATACGCGGCGATGAAGCTGACCCTCTACCTCTTGTTCGGGTCGGCGTTCATCCTGGTCGGTATCCTGGCGCTCTACGTTCACGCGGGATCGGCGTCGTTCTCGTTCCTCGACTTCGAGGCCACCGCGTTCCCGCGGGGGCTGCAGCGCTGGGTCTTTCTCGCGTTCTACGTGGGCTTCGGCATCCTGGCCGGCATCTGGCCGCTCCACACCTGGTCGCCCGACGGCCACGCCTCGGCGCCGACGGCCGTATCGATGCTCCACGCGGGTGTCTTGATGAAGCTCGGCGCGTACGGCGTCGTGCGGGTGGGCATGGGGCTCTTGCCCGACGGCGCGGTCGACCTGGCGTGGCTCGTCGGCACGATCGCGTGCGTCAACATCGTGTACGGCGCGCTTTCCTCGATGGCGCAGACCGATCTCAAGTACGTGATCGCGTACTCGTCCGTGTCGCACATGGGGATCGTCATGCTTGGGGCCGCGACCCTCACCGAGGTCGGGCTCAACGGCTCGGTGTTCCAGATGTTCGCCCACGGCGTCATGACGGGGCTCTTCTTCGCGCTCGTCGGACTGGTCTACGAGAAGGCGCACTCGCGCGAGATCGGCAAGATGGGCGGCTTCGCCAAGATGATGCCGGGCATCGCGGCCGCGTTCACGATCGGCGGCCTCTCCTCGCTCGGGCTGCCGGCCACCGCCGGATTCGTGGCCGAGCTCTTGACGTTCCTCGGCTCGTGGCGGTCCGCGCACCAATGGTGGCTGTTCCCGGCCGTCGCCGGGACGTTCCTGACCGCCATCTACGTGCTGCGAGTGGTCAAGCAGATCTTCTGGGGTCCGCCGTCAGCGCACTTCCACGACCTGGGCGACGCGCGCGGGCCCGAGTGGGTCGCGCTGATCTTGCTGGTCGCGGTGCTGATGTTCTTCGGCATGGTGCCGGGCCTGGCGATCGGCCCGATCGATACCGCGACGGTGCCGCTGCTCGCGCGGATCGTGAGCCCATGAGCCCGCTCACCCTCGAGCTCGGACTGGCTATCCTCATGCTGATCGTCTTCGTCGCGAGCCTGTGCGCGCGCGGGACGGACCGCCGGTGGATCGCCTGGATCGCCACCCTGGGCATCGTCGCCGTCGGCGTCCTGAGCGCCGTCGTGAAGCCGGCGCCGCCGACGCTCTTCGGCATGTTCGTCCAGGACGCGCTGGCGATCTTCGCCAAGCGCCTGTTCCTGGCGGCGACCTTCATCGGGCTCCTCGCCGGGATCGCCCGGGACGCTGTCGCGTGCGGCCGGCGCGCCGGCGAGTATCACCTGCTGATCCTCTCCTCGCTGCTCGGCATGCTCGTGCTGGCGTCGGCCCGCGACCTGATCCTTCTCTTCGTCGCCTTCGAGCTGATGTCGATCCCGCTCTATCTGCTCTCGGGGTTCTTGAAGAAGCAGGCCGAGGCGGTCGAGGCGGCGCTCAAGTTCTTCCTGGTCGGCAGCGTCTCCTCCGCCGTGATGGCGTACGGGCTCTCGTTCGTCTACGGCGCCGTGCGCTCGACCGATCTGGCGCGCGTGGCGCAGGCCTTCTCGACGAGCCAGCCGCTCCTGCTGCTCGGTATGCTCGCGGTGTTCGCGGGCTTCGCGTTCAAGATCGCGGCATTTCCGTTCCACATGTGGGTGCCCGATACCTACGAGGCGGCCTCCACGCCGTTCGTCGCGTGGCTCTCGGTGGCGCCCAAGGCCGCCGGCTTCGTCGCGCTCTTCCGCGTGTATTTCGAGGGCATGGGGGAGCGCGCGGCCGCGTGGATCCCGCTCGCGGCGGGGCTGGCCGCGATCACCATCATCGGCGGCAACCTGATGGCGCTGCCGCAGCAGAACACCAAGCGCCTGCTCGCGTACTCCGGCATCGCCCACATCGGCTACATGCTGGTCGGGTTCGCCGCGGCCTCGGCGTCCGGCATGGCGATGGTGCTCTTCTATCTGGTCGCCTACGTCTTCGGCAACATGGGCGCGTTTCTGGTCGTCGAGGCCGTCGCGCGCTCCGAGCACTCGGAGTCGACCGTCGCGCTGCGCGGCCTGGCCCAGCGCTCGCCGCTCCTCGCGCTGGCGATGCTCTTGTTCCTGCTCTCGCTCGGCGGCATTCCGTTCGTGGCGGGTTTCTGGGCGAAGCTCTACGTGTTCTGGGCCGCCGCCTCGGCGGGCCTCTACTGGCTGGTGCTCGTGGGCGCGGTCCTGACCGTGGTGGCGCTCTTCTATTACCTCGTCGTCGCCAAGCGGATGTACATCGAGCCGCCCGACGCCTCGGCCGGGCGGATTCGGCTCTCGGGCACCCTCGCGCTGGCCGTCGTGCTGTGCGCGGTCGCTGTCGTCGCGCTCGGGGTCTATCCCAAGCCGATCGTCATGGCCGCTCTCCGGATCGCCACGCCGCTCTTCTGACCCGCTGCAGCCCGAATCCATAGTTGCTCTCTAATAGCTTGAGATAGCTCGCCTAACCGCCCATGTCTTGACAGTCCCATCTCGGGGGGAGTAGCTTCTGTACCGACTGGTCAGTACACATGATGACAAAGGCAGCGGAAAACGTGAAGGTTCGGGAAGGCCGCTCGACGCGCGAGTCGATCCTGGCGGCCGCGAGCCGCCTGATGCACGTGCACGGCTACAACCACACCTCGCTCGACGACGTGCTGCGTGAGAGTGGCGTCGGCAAGGGCAACTTCTACTACTACTTCAAGAGCAAGGAAGACCTCGGCTACGCCATTCTCGCTCAGATCATCGGCTCGTTCCTCGAGCGCACGCTCGAGCCCTGCTTTTCGGATCCCGACGGGCATGCGCTCGCGCAGATCCGCTGCTTCCTCGATCGGCTTCTGGAGGCGCAGCGCGCGCGTAACGGCGTCGGCGGCTGCCCGCTCGGCAACCTTGCGGCGGAGCTGTCCGACGTCCACGAAGGATTCCGCGGCCGCCTGGCCTCTGTGTTCGCAACCTGGCGTGAGCGGCTGACCGACGTGCTGCGCGCCGCGCAGAGCCAGGGCACCGTCGACGCCGCGTGCCGCCCCGAAGCGGTGGCCGACTTCCTGGTCGCCTCGCTCGAGGGCGCGATGCTGCTGACGAAGCTGACGAAAGACATCGCCGTCATGGAACAGTGCGTGGCGGAGACCAAACGATATCTGTCGCTGTTCGAGCCGAGGGCATGACGGTCATGGACACGACCAAACGGGACGGCGACGCGGAGCTGGTCGAGGCGCTGCGACGCGAGGACCCGGAAGCGCCGGAGCATCTGGTCGAGACGTATGGCGACCGCGTCTACCGGCTCGCCCTGCGCATCACCGGGTCGAACGAGGACGCGGAAGAGGCGGCGCAGGACGCGCTGTGGACGGCCGCCCGCAAGATCTCCACGTTCAAGGGCGAGTCGGCGTTCGGCAGCTGGCTCTACCGGATCGCCGCGAACGCGGCCTATCAGAAGCTGCGGGCGCGGAAGTCGAAGGCCCACGAGATCGCGATGGACGATGTGCTGCCGACGTTCGACGACGACGGCCGCCACTTCGAGCCGATGGCCGACTGGTCGGAGCGGGTCGACGAGCAAGCGCTTCAAGGAGAGCTTCGCCGCGTGCTCGGCGACGCAATCGACGGGCTCCCGCCGGACTACCGCACGGCGCTCGTGCTCCACGACGTCGAAGGCCTCTCCAACCCGGACATCGCCGAGACCCTGGGCATCAGCCTGCCGGCCGTGAAGTCGCGGGTCCACCGCTCGCGCCTGTTCGTCCGCAAGCGCCTCGCCGAGTACATGAAGACGGCCTGAGGCCCCGGGCGAGCCGGCGACCGCTGGTTGACCTCGGGCGCCGCCGTGTGGTTTCATGGACGCTCGTCGAAGTCAGCGGAAGAGAAAGGTCTGAAGCCATGGAAGCCGTGATCGCGACCGGAGGCAAGCAGTACTGCGTGACGACCGGGCAGATCATCTCGGTCGAGAAGCTGCCGGGTGAGAAGGGCGCGGCCGTCGAGTTCAAGTCGGTCCTGCTCGTCAACCGCGACGGCCAGGTCATCTCGGGCGAGAAGGCGCTCAGCCGCGCGAAGGTCTCGGGCGAGGTCGTGGCCCAGCGGCGGAATCGGAAGGTGAGGGTCGTGAAGTTCAAGCGCCGGAAGAACTATCGCCGGAACCGCGGCCACCGCCAGGCGGCGACGTCGGTCCGGATCACGAAGATCGAGGTCTAGCGCGATGGCTCACAAGAAGGGTGTCGGCAGCTCCAGAAACGGCCGCGACTCGAATCCGCAGATGCTCGGCGTCAAGCGGTTCGGCGGACAGTTCGTGACGGGTGGCTCCATCCTGGTCCGCCAGCGCGGGACGCGATTCAAGCCCGGCCTCAACGTCGGGATCGGCTCGGACGACACGCTGTTCGCGAAGATAGACGGCTACGTGAAGTTCGAGCGGCGCGGCGACTCGCGCTTCATCAGCATCGCCTCCAACCCGGCGTAACTTCCCTCGGGCCCGCTCGGGCCCGCGGTTGCCACGGCATGTTCGTCGACGAGATCGATATCTTCGTCAAGGGCGGCGACGGGGGTGCCGGCTGCGTCAGCTTCCGCCGCGAGAAATTCGTCCCGTATGGAGGTCCCGACGGCGGCGATGGCGGGGACGGCGGCAGCATCTGGCTCGAAGCCGCGCCCGCGCTGACGACCCTGCTCGATTTCCACTACCGCCGCCACTACCACGCCGAGCGCGGAACCCACGGGCAGGGCTCGAACCGCCACGGCGCCAGCGGTGCCGACCTCGTCCTGAAAGTGCCGGTCGGCACCGTCGTCAACGATCGCGGCACGGGCGAGCTCCTCGGCGACCTGACCGTGCCGGGCCAGCGCGTGCTCGCGATCCGCGGCTCGCGGGGCGGCCGGGGCAACGCGCGGTTCGCCACGTCGACCAACCAGGCGCCCCGTCGCGCCGACCTCGGCCGGCCGGGTCCGGAGCGGTGGCTCCACATGGAGCTGAAGCTGCTCGCCGACGTCGGCGTGATCGGCTTCCCGAATGCCGGGAAGTCAACCCTGGTGTCGCGGCTGTCGGCGGCGCGCCCGAAGATCGCAAACTATCCGTTCACCACGCTCGAGCCCACGCTGGGCATCGTGCGCGCCGACGAAGACCATTCGTTCGTGATCGCCGACCTTCCCGGCCTGATTCCCGGCGCGGCCGAAGGCCGGGGGCTCGGCCATCAGTTCCTTCGCCACACGGAGCGGACCCGGCTGCTTCTGCACATGCTCGACCTGGACCCGCAGTCCGGGCGCGATCCGATCGACGATCTGCAGGTGATCGACGGCGAGCTCGCGGCGTACTCGGCCGAGCTCGCCTCGCGGCCGCAGATCATCGTAGCCAACAAGGCCGACCTGCCCGACGCCGCGGAGAACCGCGAGCGCGTCGAGCGCCACTGCGCGGCGAACGGGCTCGACCTGTTCGTCATCTCGGCGGTCACCGGCAGCGGTCTCACCGAGCTGGTGCGCGCCGTCGCGACACGGCTGGACGCGCTCTCGACGCCGGAGGCCGGCGCGTCCGCGACGCGAGCTTCAGGCCCCGGCGGCCCCGGGACGCCTCGCCGATGACCGCACGCCGGCTGGGTCGGGTGCGGCGGCTCGTCGTCAAGGTCGGGAGCGGCCTGGTCACGACCCCGGGCGCCGGCGTCAGCACCGAGCGTGTGGACGCGCTGGCGGCCGACATCGCCTCGATCAGCGAGGGACGTCGAATCGTGCTGGTATCGTCCGGGGCGATCGTGACCGGGATGGCGCGGCTCGGGCTCGTCGAGCGTCCGCGCTCGATTCCCGAGAAGCAGGCTGCCGCGGCGGTCGGCCAGTCGGCGCTCATGTGGCAGTACGAGGCGGCGTTCGGTCGCCACCGCATCCCGGTCGGCCAGGTCCTCTTGACGGCGCAGGACATCAGCGACCGCGCGCGCTATCTGAACGCCAAGAACACCCTGCTGGCGCTCCTGAAGTTCGACGTGATGCCGATCGTCAACGAGAACGACACCGTTGCGGTCGAGGAGATCAAGGTCGGCGACAACGACAATCTGAGCGCGCTGGTCGCCTCGCTGATCGACGCAGACCTGCTGGTGCTCCTCACCGACGTGGATGGGCTCTACACGGATGACCCCTCGGTCAACTCGCGGGCGCGCAAGCTCGACACGGTCGACGCCATCACCGACGAGATCGAGGGGCTCGCGCGCGACCGGGCCGATCGCGTGTCGGTCGGAGGCATGGCGACGAAGCTCCAGGCGGCGCGCAAGGCGGCCGCGGCCGGCGTCCCGATGGTGATCGCCAGCGGGCGCGAGCCCGGCGTGCTGCGCCGGATTCTCGACGGCGAGTCGGTCGGGACCTATTTCGCGCCCAAGGCCGACCGGCTGGGCGCCCGCAAGCGCTGGATCGCGTTCGCGGTTCCGCCGCAGGGACGCCTCACGGTCGACGCGGGGGCCCTGGCGGCCCTAACTCAGCGTGGCAAGAGCCTCTTGCCTTCAGGCATAGTCGAGATCGAGGGCGACTTCGACTCGGGCGAGGTGGTAGCGCTCCTGGGAGGCGCCGGCGGCAGGGAGTTCGCCCGGGGCGTCGTGAATTTCGACGCGACCGAGCTTCGCAAGATCCGGGGGGCGAAGACGCAGGAGATCGAGCACCGGCTGGGATACAAGAGCTTCGACGAGGTGATTCACCGCGACAATCTGGTGATTCTCTAGGCCTGTACACTTGGCAGTGTGCGCGAGAGGCCTCGCGGGGCTGGGGCCCCGCCGCCCGCGGCGCACCAATAACAGGATGACGATGGATCCGAAGGCTCTCATCGAGACGCGCGCGCGGGCGGCGCGGGCGGCGGCGCGCGCGATGGCGCTGTGCCCGACCAGGATCAAGAACGAAGCCCTCCAGCAGATGGCGCGCGGTCTCGTCGAGAAGAGCGCGGCGCTGCTCGAGGCCAACCGCGCCGACGTCGAGCGCGCGCGGGGCCGCGTGGCCAAGGCCTTCCTCGATCGGCTGACGCTCACCGAGTCCCGCATCGAGGAGATGGCCCAGGGGCTGCGTGAGATCGCCACCTTGCCCGATCCGGTCGGCGCGGTCGTCGAGTCGTGGCGCCGTCCCAACGGGATCGAGATCTCGCGGGTTCGCGTGCCGCTCGGGGTGATCGGGTTCATCTACGAATCGCGACCGAACGTCACCGCTGATGCCGCCGGTCTGTGCGTCAAGTCGGGCAACGCGGTCGTGCTGCGCGGCGGCAGCGAGGCGATCGAGTCGAACATCGCGATCGCCACGGTCCTGTCCAAGGCGCTCGAGAAGGTGGGGGCGCCCGCCGACGCCGTGCAGTTCGTCGACACGACCGATCGGGCGGCGGTGTCCGCGCTGCTCGAGCTCGACGAGCTCGTCGACCTGATCATCCCGCGCGGGGGCGAGGAGCTCGTGCGGTGGGTGAGCCGCACCTCGCGCGTACCGGTGCTGAAGCACGACAAGGGCGTCGTCCACCTGTTCGTCGACGCCGATGCCGATCTCGCCACGGCCGCCGCGATCGCCGTCAACGCGAAGGCGCAGCGGCCGAGCGTGTGCAACGCGCTCGAGACACTCCTGATCCATCGCGACGGCGCCGCGCGCCTGCTGCCGACCCTGGCCGCTCGCCTGACCGAGGCCGGCGTCGCGCTGCGCGGGTGTCCTCAAACCGTGGCGCTCGTCCCCGGGATCACGCCCGCGACCGACGCCGACTGGGACGCGGAGTATCTCGATCTGGTGCTCGCGATCCGCGTGGTCGACGATCTCGACGCGGCGATCGAGCACATCGCGCGCCACGGCACCGGGCTCGCCGAGGCGATCGTGACCAACGATCTGGGCCACGCGCGCCGCTTCACCCAAGAGGTGGACGCCGCCGCGGTGCTCGTCAACGCCTCGACCCGACTGGTCGACGGCGGCCAGTTCGGCATGGGCGCCGAGATGGGGATCTCCACCTCACGCGTGCACGCGCGCGGGCCGGTCGGGGTGCGCGAGCTCACGACGACGAAGTTCGTCGTGCACGGCGACGGGCAGGTGCGGGACTAAGTGCGGCTCCCGATCGTGTCGACGCGGCGCTAGGCTTGGCGCGCACGGCCGTCCTCGGCGGCTCGTTCAATCCGATCCACTATGGCCATCTGCTGCTTGCCGACGACGTGGCCGAGCGGCTCGAGCTCGACCGCGTGCTGTTCGTGCCCGCCGCGCGTCCGCCCCACAAGCCGAACGCCGACCTGGCGCCGGCGGCCGACCGCTACGCGATGGTGGAGCTCGCGGTCGCCGGTCACCCCAAGTTCGTCGTCTCCGACGTGGAATTCCGCCGCCCCGGGCCCTCGTACACGGTGGACACGCTCGAGGCCCTGCGGATCCCGCGCGAGGAGCTGTTCCTGATCATCGGCTCCGAGACGTTCCTCGACCTGTTGAGCTGGCGGTCGCCGCGGCGGGTGGCCGAGCTGGCGCAGCTGGCGGTCGTGCCGCGGCTCGGCAGCGCCTTCGATCCGGAAAGCGCGGCGGTGCGCAAGGTCGTGCACGAGGTCGGGCGCGAGCCCGTGATCGTCCGCGCCGACTCGCTGCCGATCTCCGCGTCGGACCTGCGACGCCGCGTGCGCGAGGGGCGATCCATCGCGTACCGGCTCCCCGAGGCGGTCGGCGCGTACATCCGCGCCAAGCGCCTCTACCGCGCCGACGGTCCGTGACGGCGCCGACGGCCGAGTGGAAAGCGCGCCGCGCGGCGCGCGCCGCGCTCGACAAGCGCGCCGGCGATCTCGTCGTGCTCGACGTGCAGCGCGTGTCGGGCGTGACGGACTTCTTCCTCATCTGCAGCGGCAAGTCGACGACGCAGCTGGAGACGATCGCGGAGGCGATCCGCGTCGAGCTGCGCAGCGAAGGCGTGAACGTGCTCCACGCCGAGGGCGTCGCCGAGAGCGGCTGGGTGCTCCTCGACTACGGCGACCTCCTGGTGCACGTATTTCTGGAAGAGACGCGCAGCTACTACGCGCTCGAGCGCCTCTGGGGCGACGCGCCGGTCCTGACGCTCGACGATTCGTGACGGTCATGCGTGCCGAAGGCGTGGTTGGTGTTGCGCGCTCCCGGGGTGCGTGCTAGCGTTGGTTTCTTGAGTGCGCGCCCTCTTGGTACGGAAGGAGGCCCAGATGCGCAAAGACCGGCTTGCATACTTCAAAAAACAACTCGTCGAAAAACAGCGCCAGCTGACCGAAGAGGTCGGCCGGACCGCTTTGTACGGCAAAGACGCGGAGGACGACTCGATCAAGGACCTGGGCGACCAGGCCAACACCGCCTACACGCGAGAGTTCTTCTTCGAGCTGGGCAACGGCGATCGCCGACTGCTTCGCGACGTGGTCTCCGCGCTCCAGAAGCTCGACGACGGCGCATTTGGAAACTGCGAGCGCTGCAGCGAGCCGATTTCCGAAAAACGGCTCGAGGCGCTGCCGTTCGCGCGCCACTGCATCGACTGCCAGCGGGTGATCGAGGAAGAGGAGCGGATGGCCACGGGCTAGTCATGGGCCGTGCCGCTGCGCTTTCGCTCGTGCGCCACGAGGAATCGCCGCGCCCGTGACATTGTCCGACTCGGTTCGCTCGCTGCTCTCACTCGGCCTCTCGCTGAAGGGCCTGTTCAAGAGCGGCGGCCGGCGGCCAGCCGAAGCCGACGACTCGCCGACGGCCGAGCTCCTGCGCCGCGCCCACGAAGCGCGGCGACTCGGCCGCGGCGACGAAGCCGCCACCATCTTCCGGCAGATCCTCCAGAACCGTCGCGACCACCTCGCCGCGCTCCGCGGCCTCCGCGAGCTGGCGGCGGAGGGCGGGCGCTGGCGCGAAGCCCTCGATGCCCAGCAGCGTATCCTCGCCGCCGTCGGCTCGACCGAGCGCTCGCCCGAGACCGAGTGGCTCGCCGCGATCTACTACGAGCTCGGCCGCGCCGAGCTCTCGCGCGCCAACCCCCCGGCTGCGGTCGCCCACTTCAAGAGCGCGGCGCGGGCCGACCGCCTGTTCCTGCCGGCCGCCCTGGCCCTCGGTGACGCGTACGAGCTGACCGGCGATCACCGTGAGGCGATCCGTACCTGGGAGCGCGCCGCCGAGTCACTGCCGGCGCTCCCGCTGCTCGCCCGACTCGAGCGCGCGTACCATCAGGAGGGCCGGCCGAGCCGCATGATCGCGCTCTATCGCTCGGCGATCGACCGGGCTCCCGACGATCTCGCGCTGGCCGTCGCGCTCGGGCGCGTCTTCCTCGAGCTCGAGATGCTGGACGAAGCCGCCGATCAGCTCGAAAAGGTCGAGGTGCGCGCGCCCGGCTCGGCCGTGGTGCACGCGCTGCTCGGCGCCGTCTTCGAGCGCCGCGGCGAGACGCGCGAGGCGTTCGAGGAGTATCGCCGCGCCTTGCAGCTCGGTCACGCGTTCGACTGGCCGTATCGCTGCGAGGCGTGCGGCGCGGCGGCGCCGATGTGGCAGGACCGCTGCAATCAGTGTCGTCGCTGGAACACGCTGCGCCCCGTCGGCGCCTAGCCTCGACTCGTGCTCGCGAGTATCACCCTGGCCGCGCTCGACCTGGTCTTTCCCGCGCTGTGTCCGGTCTGCCACGCGATCCTCGGCGTGGGCCGGCGTGATCCGCTGTGCGGAACGTGCTGGAGCGCGATCACTCGTCTCGGCGTCCCGTGGTGCGACACCTGCGGCGCCGCGCCCGTGCTCTCGCCCGCGTTGGCCGATCCGCGGCGAATCGCGCGGGGCCGCGCGTGCGCGGCGTGCGAGGCGGCGTCGCCGTCGTACGACTACGCGCGGTCGGCGGCGGTCTACGAAGGCCAGCTCCGCGAAGCCCTGCACGCATTGAAGTTTTCCGGCCGCCGGGCGCTGGCCGCGCCGCTCGGCGAGCTCGCCGCCGAGCAATGCCTGGCGTCGCTGCCCGCCGACATCGACGCGCTGATCCCGGTGCCGCTGGCGCCTGAGCGCGAGCGGGAGCGCGGCTTCAACCAGGCGGCCTTGCTGGCCCGGCGTATCGGCCGGCGGCTCGCGGTGCCGACGCGGCCGCGGTGGCTCGCGCGCATCCGGCCGACCCGACCGCAGAGCGAGCTGTCCGCCGGCGAGCGCCGCGCCAATGTTCGCGGAGCCTTCTGGGCCTCCCGCCGCGTCGCCGGCCGCCACGTCCTGGTGGTCGACGACATCCTCACGACGGGCGCCACCGTGGAGGCCTGCGCGCGGGCGCTGCGCGACGCCGGGGTGCTCCGTGTCGGGGTCCTAACAGTTGCCCGTGTCCTCCACGCGGCCGTATAATTTGGTGCAGCTGGACTTCCCACGGTTTCCACAAGGAGCTCGCCCATGAGCGTTCGCGTCGGCGTCAATGGATTCGGTCGGATCGGCCGCGTATTCTTCCGCACCGCGCTGGAGTCGAAGGACATCGAGGTTGTCGGCGTCAACGACCTGGCCGACGCCAAGACCCTGGCCCACCTCCTGAAGCACGATTCCGTCCACGGAACGCTCAAGGCGGACGTCGTGGCGAAGGGCGAGGCGATCTTCGTGGACGGCCGCGAGATCCGCGTCTGCGCGCTCAAGGATCCGGCGACCCTGCCGTGGCGCGAGCTCGGCGTCGACGTCGTCGTCGAGTCCACCGGCATCTTCCGCGACACCGCCACCGCGTCCAAGCACATCCAGGCGGGCGCCAAGAAGGTGATCATCACCGCGCCGGCCAAGGACCCGGACGCCACGATCGTGCTCGGCGTGAACGAGCAGACGTACGATCCGGCGAAGCACCGCATCATCTCGAATGCGTCGTGCACGACCAACTGCCTGGCGACGACCGCGAAGGTGCTCGACGACAAGTTCGGGATCAAGCGCGGCTTCGCGTCGACCGTGCACTCCTACACGAACGACCAGCCCGTGCACGACTTCCCGCACAAGGACCTGCGGCGCGCGCGCGCGGCGGCGGTCAGCATGATTCCCACCACCACCGGCGCCGCGACGGCGGTCGGGCTCGTCCTGCCCAAGCTCAAGGGCAAGCTCGACGGCATCGCGATCCGCGTCCCGACCGTGAACGTCTCGGTGGTCGACCTGGTCGCCGAGCTCGAAAAGCCCGCGACGGTCGCCACCGTGAACGAGGCGTTTCGCGAGGCGGCGTCGGGCAAGCTGCGCGGCATCCTCGACGCGACCGATGAAGAGCTCGTCTCCTCGGACTTCAACGGCAACTCGCACTCGTCGATCGTCGACCTGCCGTCGACGGCGCTGGTCGACGGCAACCTCATCAAGGTGCTCGCGTGGTACGACAACGAGTGGGGCTATTCGTCGCGGGTGCGTGATCTGATCCGGTTCGTCGCCAAGACGCTGTAATTGTCGAAGCTGACGATCGCGCAACTGGATCTCGCGGGGCGGCGCGTCTTTCTCCGCGCCGATCTCAACGCGCCGCTCGACCGCGGCACGGTGACCGACGACACGCGCCTGCGGGCGGTGGTGCCGACGATCCAGTACGCGGTCAAGGCCGGCGCGTCGGTCGTGCTGGCCTCGCATCTCGGCCGGCCCAAGGGCAAGCCCACGCCGGAATTCTCCCTGCGCCCGATCGGTGAGCACCTGCAATCGCTGCTCGATCAGCGGGTCGAGCTGGCGCCGGACTGCGTCGGCGAGGCGACCAGCGCGCGCGCGCGCGCGTTGACGGCCGGCCAAGTTCTCCTGCTCGAGAACCTGCGCTTCCACGCCGAGGAGGAGGCCAACGACGACGGGTTCGCGCAGGCGCTCGCGGCGCTGGCCGACTGCTACGTGAACGACGCGTTCGCGGCCGCGCACCGCGCTCACGCGTCGATCGCCGCGATCACCAAGTACCTGCAGCCCGCGGCCGCCGGGCTCCTGATGCAGCAAGAGCTCTCAGCACTCGGCCGCATCCTCGAAGCGCCGGACAAGCCCCTGGTCGCGATCCTCGGCGGCGCGAAGGTCTCCGACAAGCTCACGCTCGTCGAGCATCTCCTGGGCCGCGTGGACGCACTGCTGATCGGCGGCGGCATGGCCTTCACGTTCCTGCGCGCGCTCGGCCACGCGGTGGGCCGCTCGCTCGTCGAGCCCGATCAGCTCGAGACGGCGCGCCGCACGCTCGACGCCGCGCGGCGTCGCGGCGTCGCGCTGGTCTTGCCGGTCGACGCGGTGGTCGCCGACGGTCTCGACAGCGCGCAGGGCCGCGCGGTCGGAGTCCGCGACATTCCGGCCGGCCAGATGGGGCTCGATATCGGGCCCAACACCGTGGCGCGGTTCACCGAGGCGCTCAGCGGCGCGCGCACGATCGTCTGGAACGGCCCGATGGGCGTGTTCGAGAAGAAGCCGTTCGCGGCGGGGACGCTCGCGCTCGCGAAGGCCGTCGCGGGCTCGCCGGCCTTCACCGTGATCGGCGGCGGCGACACCGTCGCCGCGGTCTCCCAGGCCGGCGTCGCGGACAAGATCGACTACATCTCGACGGCCGGCGGCGCATTCCTCGAGTTCCTCGAGGGCCGCAAGCTGCCCGGCGTCGAGGCCCTGACGGACGCCGCGTGATGCGCACACCGCTGGTCATCGGCAACTGGAAGATGAACGGCACCGTCGCCGAGGCGCGCACCCTCGCGACCGGGATCCGCGAGGGGCTCAAGCGGCCGCGCGGCGTGCAGGTCGCCGTGTGTCCGGCGTTCACCGCGCTCCCCGCGGTCTCGGAGATCCTCACCGGCTCGCCGATTCAGCTGGGCGCCCAGAACTGTCATCACGAGCCGACCGGCGCACACACGGGCGAGGTCTCCGTGCCGATGCTCACCGAGCTCGGCTGCCGCTGGATTCTCGCCGGCCACTCCGAGCGCCGCAAGGAGATGGGCGAGACCGACGAGCAGATCAAGCTCAAGATCCGCGCGATCCTCTCCCACGACGTCACACCCGTCCTGTGCGTGGGCGAGACCACCGACGAGCGGCGTCAGGGCCTGACCTTCACCACGGTCGAGGGCCAGCTGCGGGCGGGGCTCGCGGGGCTCTCGAGCGACCAGATCGCGAAGACCGTGCTCGCCTACGAGCCGGTGTGGGCGATCGGGACCGGCGTCAACGCAACGCCCGGTCAGGCGGCCGAGGTGCACGGATATCTCCGCGGGCTCGTGTCCGAGCTCGCGTCCAAGGAAATCGCTCAGACGGTTCGGATCCTCTACGGCGGCAGCGTGAAGGCCGAGAACGCCGAGGCCCTCATGGCCGAGCCGGAGGTCGACGGCGCGCTGGTCGGGGGCGCGAGCCTGAACGCTCAGGGATTCATTGGGATCGTGCGAAAGGCGGCGCGCATCGGCACCGCGTCCAAGGAGTAACGGTGACCATCGTCCTGACGATCATTCACGTCCTGGCCTGCTTTGGAATCATCGGGATCGTGCTCTTGCAGTCTGGCAAGGGCGCCGACATCGGGTCCGCCTTCGGCGGTGCCGGCAGCCAGGCGGTGTTCGGCTCGATGGGCACACCGACCCTGCTCGGGAAGATCACGACCGGGATCGCCATCGTCTTCACGCTCACCTCGTTCTCACTGGCCATATTGGGTGGCGATCGCGGCAGCTCGGTGATCCGTGAGGCGCCGGCGCCCGCCAGCGCCCCCGCGACTCCGGCAGCGCCGGCGACTCCCGCTCCGCCCGGAGGCGCGCCGTCGACTCCGGCCGCGCCGACACCGGCTCCGCGCTGACGGGCATGAAGGGCGGCCACCCGCTGCGCCTCGGCGGCTTGCTCCTCCTGGTGGTGCTGGCCGGGTGCGGTAGCGAAGCGGACACCGTGGTCGACGCGGGGGCGGGGCAGGGCGGTGGCAAGCCCGCGTACGGCGACACCTACGTCGAGGCCCTGCAGGGCAACATCTCGGGCCTGATCCCCAACGTGCTCAGCGACGGGCCGTCGTTCGAGGTGGCCTCGCTGCTCTACAACGGCCTTGTGAAGTACGACAAGGACCTGATCCTCAGGCCCGAGCTGGCCGAGTCCTGGCAATACAGCCGCGACTGCCTCGACCTCACGTTCAAGCTTCGCCGCGACGTTCGCTGGCACGACGGGCAGCCGTTCACAGCCGCCGACGTGGTCTTCACGTACGAGACCATGATCAGCCCGCGGACGCCGACGGCGTACGGCAGTGACTTCAAGTCGGTCGATTCGGTGCAGGCGGTCGATCCCTACACGGTGCACGTCCGCTACAAGCACCCCACCGCGAAGGCCCTGCAGAGCTGGGGCATCTGGATGCTGCCCAAGCACCTCCTGGAGGAGGCCGCGCGCGAGGGCAAGCTGCGCGAAGCGCCGCAGAACCGCACCAATCCCGTCGGCACCGGTCCGTATCTGTTCAAGGAATGGAAGTCGGGCGAGAAGGTCGTGCTCGTCGCCAACCCGAACTACTTCGAGGGGCGGCCGTATATCTCGCGGGTCGTCTACCGCATCATTCCCAGCTCGGCGACGACCTTCCTCGAGCTCAAGGCCAAGGGCGTCGACGGCGCCAAGCTCACCGCGCTGCAGTTCAAGCGGCAAACCGAGTATCCGGCGTTTCGCAAGGCCTACACGAAGTACCAGTACGCGGCGAACGTCTACGTCTACCTCGGCTTGAACCTGCGCGACCCGCGCTTTGCCGATCGGCGCGTGCGGCAGGCGTTCGCCCACGCGATCAACAAGCGCGAGATCATCGAGGGCGTGCGCCTGGGCCTGGCCCGCGAAGCGACCGGCCCCTACAAGCCGGGCACCTGGCAGTACAACGCCAACGTGCACCAGTATCCGTTCGATCCGGCCAAGGCGCGCGCGCTGCTGGCGAGCGCGGGCTGGACCGCGACCGACAGCGACGGCTTTCTCGTCAAGAACGGCCAGCGGTTCAAGTTCGATCTGCTGCTCGCGCAGGGCAGCGACGAGGGCCGCAAGGTGTCCGAGATCATCCAGTCCTCGTTCAAGGACCTCGGCGTTCAGGTCGAGATCCGCGTGATCGAGTGGGCGGCGCTGCTGAAGGACTTCATCAAGAAGCGGAACTTCGAGGCGGTGATCCTGGCCTGGGGCATCACGCCCGACCCGGATCAGTACGACATCTGGCACTCGTCGAAGACCTCGCCTGACGAGCTCAACCGCATCGGCTACGCGAATGCCGAAGTCGACGACCTGCTCGAGAAGGGGCGGGGCACGTGCGTCGAGGCCGAGCGCAAGAAGTACTACGATCGGCTCCAGGAAGTGCTCGCCGAGGACCAGCCGATCGTGTTCCTGTACTTCCGGGACGGGCTCCCGGTCGTCTCGTCGCGGGTCCGCGGCATCGTCCCGGCCCCGATCGGTATCAACTACAACTTCAACGAGTGGTTCGTCCCGCTGAACCTGCATCGCTACACAGCCGGATAGATCGGCCGCCGCCGCGATAGAATAGCGCGCCATGTTCGGCTACGCGCTGCGGCGGCTCATCCTCGCGATCCCGCTCCTCATCGGCATCACGTTCATCTCGTTCCTGGTGATCCATCTGGCGCCCGGCGAGCCGGTCGAAACGACCGTGGGTGAGAGCTCGACCCAGTCTGACGCCAAGCTGCGCGAGCGGCTGCGGGAGATCTACGGGCTCGACAAGCCGCTGCACGTGCAGTACTGGAACTGGGTCACGCGGCTGGCGCGGCTCGACTTCGGCCGCTCGTTCTCCCCGGACGCCCGCCCGGTGCTCCAGAAGATCGGTGAGCGGCTGCCCATCACCTTGCTCCTCAACATCGTCGAGCTCTTGATCATCGTCACCCTGGCGATCCCGATAGGCGTCCTGTCGGCGACGCGCCAGTACTCTACCTTCGACAAGATCACGACGGTCTTCGTGTTCGTGGGCTTTGCCACGCCGGACTTCTGGCTGGCGCTCATGCTGATGATCGTGTTCGGCGTCCAGCTCGGGTGGCTGCCGATCTCGGGCCTGCGGTCGCCGACGTGGGAGTACCTGGCGTTCTGGAAGCAGCAGTGGGACTTCCTGGCGCACCTTGTCTTACCGATCCTGGTCGCGACCTTCGGCGGGCTGGCGGGCTTCTCGCGCTACATGCGCCAGTCGATGCTCGAGGTGGTGCGGCAGGACTACATCCAGTCGGCGCGGGCCAAGGGGCTGCCCGAGCGCGTGGTGATCGGCAAGCACGCGCTGCGCAACGCGCTCTTGCCGATCGTGACCGTGCTCGGGCTCTCGCTGCCCGGCCTCATCGGCGGCAGCGTCATCGTCGAGTCGATCTTCGCCATTCCGGGCATGGGGCAGCTCATGGTGCAGGCGGTCTTCGAGCGAGACTATCCCGTGATCATGGGCAACCTCGTCATCGTCGCCACGCTCACCCTGGTCGCGAACCTGATCGCCGACCTCACGTACAGCCTGGTCGATCCGCGGATCCGCGTCGCCGCGCGCCGGGGCCGCCGGTGAGCGCGTGAGGGGATTCTGGCGGGCGTTTCGTCGAAACCGGCTCGCGCTGATCGGCGGCATCGTGGTCGTCATCCTGGTGCTGCTGGCGGTGCTGGCGCCCGGGATCGCGCCGTGGGATCCCAATCGCCCGGACGTGCGAAAGATCCTCGACGGCCCGTCGAAGCTGCACCCGCTCGGCACCGACCAGCTCGGCCGTGACGTCCTCTCGCGCATGCTCTACGGCGCGCGCGTCTCGCTCGCGGTCGGCTTCGTGTCGGTCGGCATCGCGACCCTGATCGGCATCATGCTGGGGGCGCTGGCCGGCTACCACGGCGGCACCATCGACGCGATGGTGATGCGGCTCGTCGACCTCATGCTCGTCTTCCCGCGCCTGTTCCTGCTGCTGGCGGTCCTCGCGTTCCTGCGGCCCTCGATCTGGACCATCATGGCCGTGATCGGCCTCACCGGCTGGATGAGCGTCGCCCGGCTCGTCCGCGCCGAATTTCTTTCGCTGAAGGAACGGGAATTCGTCCTGTGGTCGCAGTCGATCGGCGCGAGCTCGTACCGGACCATCTGGCGCCACATCCTGCCCAACGCGATCGGGCCGGTGCTCGTGGCGATGACGCTCGGCATTCCGGCCGCCATCCTCACCGAGTCGGGCCTCTCGTTCCTCGGGCTCGGCGTCCAGCCGCCGCATGCGACGTGGGGCAACATCCTGAACGAGGGCAAGGACGCGATCGAGATCGGCTGGTGGCTCTCGGCGTATCCGGGCCTCGCGATCCTCGTGACGGTGCTCTCGTACAACCTGCTCGGCGAAGGCATTCGCGATGCGCTCGATCCGCGGCTGCGCCAGAGCATCGGCCGAATTGTCAGTCGCGCGCGATAGCGCTATACTTTCGCCTCGCACTCGCCGAAGTGGCGGAACTGGCAGACGCGCACGTTTGAGGGGCGTGTGGGGCAACCCGTGGGGGTTCGAGTCCCCCCTTCGGCACCAAATCCTCTTTCCCTGTGAGTCTCGGCCCTCCGATCCTGAACGCGCTCTCGGACACTGAACGTCGAGCAGCTCGAAACCAGCGCGGTCCCGTCCGGCGTGGTGGTCCGCCGACCCGCCGCCGTGGCATAATGACCCGGTTGGAACGAACTGAACGGCTGCTCATGGCGCAATCACTTCCGGTGATCCAGCCCGACAGTCATCCGCTCCTGGGTCGAAAGCCGGCGTGGCTCAAGGTGCGGGCGCCCGGCGGGCCGAACTACCTCCGGCTGAAGGGCCGTCTGCGCGAGTGGAACCTCCACACGGTCTGCGAGGAAGCCCACTGCCCGAACATCGGTGAGTGCTGGGAAGACGCGACGGCGACCTTCATGATCCTGGGCGACGTGTGCACCCGGAACTGCGGGTACTGTGCGGTGGCGCACGGCAGGCCGGTCTGGGAGGACCGCGAGGAGCCCGAGCGCATCGGCCGTGCGGCCGCCGATCTCGGTCTCGAGCACGTGGTGATCACCTCGGTCAACCGCGACGACCTGGCCGACGGCGGTGCCGCCCACTGGGCGGCGACCGTCCGCGCCGTCCGGCATCACGCCCCGGGCTGCCGGGTCGAGGTCCTCATCCCCGACTTCCAGGGCAGCCCGACGTCGCTCGAGACCGTCATCGCGGCGGCGCCGGACATCCTGAACCACAACACCGAGACGGTGCCGCGCCTCTACAAGGTCGCCCGCCACGGCGGCCGCTACGAGCGCACGCTCGGGCTGTTCCGGCACGCGCGCGCGGTGGCGCCGGCGCTGACGCGGAAGTCGGGGATCATCCTGGGGCTCGGCGAGACGAAGGACGAGCTCGTCGCGACCATGCGCGACCTGCGCGCGGCCGACCTCGACGTCGCGATCCTGACCCTCGGCCAGTATCTCCGGCCGTCGGCGCAGCACCTGCCGGTCGAGAAGTACTACCACCCGGACGAGTTCACCGAGCTCGGCGCCATCGGCCGCGAGCTGGGCTTCAGCCACGTCGAGTCCGGCCCGCTCGTCCGCAGCTCCTACCACGCGAAACGCCAAGCGGAGCAGGCGACATGACCTACGCGCCGATCCTCATGGTCTTCGCGATCTCGGCGCTCGTCGCGGGCGCGCTCATCATGCTGCCGAGCCTGCTCGCGCCGCGTCGGCTCACGGCGGTGAAGTCCGAGCCGTTCGAGTGCGGCAAGGACGTGATCGAGCTCGCCGAGGGCAAGTTCGCGATCAAGTTCTCGACGATCGCGATCTTCTTCATCCTGATCGACATCGAGCTCCTGTTCATCTGGCCGTGGGCCATGTTGTACCGGCAGCTCGGCTGGTTCGGTTTCGTCGAGATGCTCGTGTTCCTGGGCATCCTGATGCTCGGGTTCGCGTACATCTGGCGCAAAGGGGGCCTCGAATGGGAGTAGGCAGCTTCTTCACGAGCAAGCTCGACGAGGCCATCGGCTGGGCGCGGAAGTACTCCATCTTCCAGTACCCGTTCGTGACCGCGTGCTGCGGCATGGAATACATGGCCACGGCGTGCTCGCATTACGACATCGATCGGTTCGGCGCGGGGCTCCCGCGCTTCTCGCCGCGGCAGGCCGACGTGCTCTTCGTCGTCGGCACGATCAGCCACAAGATGGCGCCCGTCCTCAAGCGCATCTACGACCAGATGACCGAGCCCAAGTGGGTCGTCGCGTTCGGCGTGTGCACGTGTACCGGCGGCTTCTACGACAACTACGCCACGGTGCAAGGGATCGACACGATCATTCCGGTCGACATCTACATCCCGGGCTGCCCGCCTCGTCCCGAGTCGGTGATCGACGGGCTCATGAAGCTGCAGGACAAGATCGTCGCCCAGGCGCAGAGGTACTGAGCGCGTGCCCATTCTCGACGAGCTCCGGCGACGGTTCGGCGACGCCATCGTCGAGACGGAAGACCATCGAGGCGACCTGACGGCCATCGTCGCGCGCGACGCGCTGCTCGGCGTCCTAGCTCATTGCCGGGACGAGGCGGCGCTGGCGTTCGATGTCCTGATGGACCTCACGGCGGTCGACTACCAGAAGTTTCCCGGCCGTGAAGACGGGCCCCGCTTCGAGGTCGTCTATCACCTCTACTCGATCGCCCGGAACCATCGGCTGCGTCTCAAGGTGCGCGTGGACGAGGACGACGCTCGCGTCCCGAGCGCGCTCGGGCTCTGGCCCATCGCGAACTGGCTCGAGCGCGAGGTGTGGGACATGTTCGGCGTGCGCTTCGAGGGCCATCCCGATCTGCGCCGGCTCCTGCTCTACGAGGAGTTCATCGGCCATCCACTGCGCAAGGACTATCCGATCAACCGGCGACAGCCCCTGATCGGGCCCGCGAGCTAGACATGGCGAAGACGACGCGGCGCGAGTTCATGCTCGGGGAGGGAAGCGGCACCGGCGGCGGCCCTCAGAATGTGCACATCGGCGTCGGCCCGGCCCATCCCGCGATGCATGGGATCATCCGCATCGTCACCGAGCTCGACGGCGAGACGATCGTGAATGCCGACGTCGAGATCGGCTACCTGCACCGCGCGTTCGAGAAAGACTGCGAGCAGGGTGGCTGGAACAACGCGATCCCGTACACCGACCGGCTCAACTACGTGTCGCCGCTGATCAACAACTTCGGCTACGCCTCGGCGGTCGAGAAGCTGCTCGGCATCGACGTGACCGAGCGGTGCAAGTACATCCGCGTGATCATGTCCGAGATCTCGCGGATCTGCGACCACCTGACCTGCGTCGGCGCGTCCTCCATGGAGCTCGGCGCCTTCACCGTCTTCCTCTACATGATCAAGGCGCGCGAGTTCCTGTGGGAGCTGGTCGAGGACGTGACCGGCGCGCGGCTGACGATCTCGTACGGCCGCGTCGGCGGCGTCAAGGCCGACCTGCCCGACGGGTTCGCCGAGAAGACGCTCCACGCGTTCAAGCAGACGCGCGAGGTGCTCGACGAGGTCCATCGTCTTTTGACCGGCAACCGCATCTTCATGGACCGCATGGTCGGCGTCGGCGTGCTGTCGCGCGAGGAGACGATCGGCTACGCGATCACCGGGCCTCTGCTGCGCGCGGCCGGCGTCGGTTACGACGTGCGCCGCGCCCAGCCCTACTACGTCTACGACCGGCTCACGTTCGAGGTGCCGACGCAGAAGGACGGCGACAACTACGCGCGCTACCTGGTGCGGATGGCCGAGATGGAGCAGTCGATGCGGATCGCCGAGCAGGCGCTTGCGTCGATTCCGACCGGTCCGATCAACGTCGACTTCGAGGGACGGCCGATCGACCCCGCTTCGTACGTCGATCGCGGCAAGCAGGGCAAGACGGAGGGCCTGCTGCTCCTGCCGATCACCCTGTCGCCGAATCTGCAGGGCCAGCAACGCGACGCCGCGCGCCGGGTCAACGTCGACGATAAGCGCGTCGTGCTCCCGCCGAAGGAGAACGCCTACGGGTCGATCGAGGGCCTGATGAACCACTTCATGTTGATCATGGAGGGTTACGGCATCCGGCCGCCGGTGGGCGAAGCCTACTTTCCGGTCGAGGGCGCGAACGGTGAGCTCGGGTTCTACGTGGTCTCGGATGGCTCCGACCGGCCCTACCGGGTCCGGTGCCGCCCGCCGTGCTTGCCGCCGCTGGCAGCGCTCCACCGGATGATCGTGGGTGAGATGGTGGCCGACCTGATCCCGACGTTCGGCTCGGTCAACATGATCGGCGGGGAGCTCGATCGATGAGCGAGACGCACGGAGCCACCAGCGCCTCAAGTCGAACACCCACGGTACGAGCCGGCCTCACGGACCCCGCTACAATAAGATTCAACGACGCGCAGCTGGCCGAGGTGCGCCGGCTGCAGGCGCTTTATCCCGACAAGCGCGGGGCGCTCCTGCCCGTGCTCCACATGGCGCAGGAGACCTTCGGCTACATCTCGCTCGAGGCCGAAGAATACGTCGCCTCGCTCTTCGATCTCTCGCCGGCCCACGTGCACGAGGTCGTCACGTTCTACACGCTCTACTTCCGCGAGCGGCCGGGCCGTCACGTCGTCGCGGTGTGCCACACCCTCTCCTGCCACATGGCCGGCGCGCCGAAGATCATCGCCCACCTGAAGCAGAAGCTCGGGATCGAGCCCGGCGAGACGACCGAGGACGGTCGCGTGACGTTCCTCACGGTCGAGTGCCTCTGCGCCTGCGAGGCCGCGCCGATGGCGCAAGTGGACGACCGCTACGAGCTCCACCTCACGCCGGAGAAGCTCGACCGGCTCCTCGAAGGACTTCGCTGATGGCCGAGATCGTCCTCATGCGGAATTTCTCGAACCCGGACTCGCACACGCTCGCCGCCTATCGGGCGGGAGGCGGTTATGCCGCGTGGGACAAGGCCCGCCAGATGGAGCCGGCGGCGATCACCGAGGAGGTCAAGAAGGCCAACCTCCGCGGCCTTGGCGGCGCCGGATTCCCGACCGGGACGAAGTGGTCGTTCATCCCCAAGAACCACACGGGACCGGTCTATCTGGTCGTCAACGCGGACGAGGGCGAGCCCGGAACCTTCAAGGACCGGTATCTCCTCGAGCGCGACCCGCACGCGCTGATCGAGGGGATGCTGATCGCGGCGCGCGCCGTCCGGTGCACGAAGAGCTTCGTCTACATCCGGGGCGAATACATCCAGCCCTGGCGACGCTTCAGCGCGGCGGTGAAGGAAGCGTACGACGCCGGTCTTCTGGGCCAGGGCCTCGACATCGTCATCCACCGCGGTGCCGGCGCCTATATCTGCGGCGAGGAGACCGGCCTGCTCTCGTCGCTCGAGGGCAAGAAGGGCTGGCCGAAGATCAAGCCGCCGTTTCCGGCCATCAAGGGCGCGTTCGGCCAGCCGACGATCGTCAACAACGTCGAGACGCTCTGCTGCGTGCCGCCGATCGTGGCTCGCGGCGCCGAGTGGTTCGCCGGACTCGGCACCAAGACGCAGGGCGGCACCCGGATGTACTCGGTGTCCGGTCGGGTGAAGAAGCCTGCGGTCTACGAGGCGTCGGTGTCGATCACGCTACGTCAGCTGATCGAGATGGCCGGCGGCGTCAGCGGCACGGGCCGGCTCAAGGCGGTCGTGCCGGGCGGCGGGTCGGCCGCGATCCTGACCGCTGACGAGATCGACGTCACGATGGACGTCGACGGGCTCAAGAACGCCGGCACCATGATCGGCTCGGCCGGCGTCATGGTGATGGACGAGAGCGTGTCGATCCCTGAGGCCCTCATGGTCCTCGCCCGGTTCTACGCGCACGAGTCGTGCGGGCAGTGCACGCCGTGCCGCGAGTCGACCGGCTGGATCTACAAGATGGTCCACCGGATCGTCGACGGACACGGCCACAAGGACGATCTCGACACGATCCTCGACGTGGCCAAGCGGGGTGCGGGGACGACGATCTGTGCCTTCTACGACGGCGCGGTGGGACCGTACATCTCCTACATCGAGAAGTTCCGCGCGGAGTTCGAGGCGCTGATCCCTCATGCCTAAGCTCACGATCAACGGCAAGGAGGTCGAGGTTCCGGCGGGGACCAACCTCATCGAGGCCGCGCGCGCCGTGGGCGTCGAGGTGCCGCACTACTGCTATCACCCCGGTCTCTCGATCGCGGGGCAGTGCCGTCTCTGCATGGTCGACATCGAGAAGACGCCGCGCCCGACCATCGGATGCAACACGGTGGCGACCGAGGGGATGGTCGTCAATACCGAGACCGACCGGGTGCGCGAGACGCGGAAGTCGATCATGGAGTTCCACCTGATCAACCATCCGCTCGACTGTCCGGTGTGCGATCAGGCCGGGGAGTGCTGGCTTCAGATCTACTACATGAAGCACGGGCTCTACGACCCGCGGATGAAGGACGAGAAGGTCCACAAGCCCAAGGCGGTGCCGCTCGGGCCTCACGTGATGCTCGACGCCGAGCGGTGCATCCTCTGCTCGCGGTGCGTGCGCTACTGCGACGAGATCACGCACACGGGCGAGCTCGGGATCTTTCAGCGCGGCGACCACTCGGAGATCGGCCTCTTCCCGGGCCACGAGCTCGACAACAAGTACTCCGCCAACGTCGTCGACATCTGCCCGGTCGGGGCCTTGACCGACCGTGACTTCCGGTTCCAGGTGCGGGTCTGGTACCTCGACACCGCCAAGTCGGTTTGCCCGGGCTGCGCGCGCGGCTGCAACATCGACGTCCACGTGAACCGGCGCCGCCCGCACCACGCCGAGGGGCGCCGCGTCGCCCGGCTCAAGCCGCGCTTCAACGCCGAGGTCAACAAGTGGTGGCTCTGCGACGCCGGGCGCTATGGCTTTGGCTTCGTGGACGCGCCGGACCGGCTGGTCGTTCCCTCACAGCGGGAAGGCGGAACGAGCACGGACGCGACGTGGGAGCAGGGGATCGCCGCGGTGGCCGGCGCGTTGCGGCGGCTTCCGCCGGCGCAGATCGGCGTCATCGCGTCGCCGAAGATGGCCAACGAAGACCTCTTCGCGCTGCGCCGCCTGCTCGAGCTGCGCGGAGTCACTCAGGTCGCGAGCCAGGTGCCGCCGCGCACTCAGGGCGACGAGGACGATTTCCTGATCCGCGCCGACAAGAATCCGAACTCGCTCGGCGCCGAGCTCCTGGGGTTCGGCGCGGGCGCGCGTACCGTCATCGAGGCCGCGGGCCAGCGCCGGCTCAAGTTCTTGTGGGTGTTTGGGCACGACCTCCTGGCGGGCGCCTTGCCGGAGCGCGACGTGCTCGAGGCGTTGAGGGTCGTGGACACGGTGGTCTTTACCGGCTCGAACGCGAACTGGACGAGCGCCCATTCGCACTGGGTGCTTCCGGCCGCGGCGTGGACCGAGCGCGAAGGGACGTATACCAACTTCGAGGGACGCGTCCAGCGCTTCCGGAGCGCGATCGAGCCGCTCGGCCAGGCGCTGCCCGAGTGGGACATCATCGGCCGGGTCATGACCCTGCTCGGCGAATCGCTGCAGGCGACCCGCGCCGAGCACCTGTTCCGCCAGCTCGTCGAGGCGGTGCCGGCGTTCGCCGGGCTCAGCTATCAGCTGCTCGGCGACACCGGACGCACGCTGGCCACGGCGGGAGCGTCAGGACATCGCGGAGCGGGTCCGTCCGGAGCCGCCTCGTAGCCATGCTCATCGACCTGGCCATCGCGTTCGGACGCGTCGCGTTCGTGATGCTCTTCGTCCTGAACGTGGCCGCGCTGCTGGGCTGGGTCGAGCGCAAGCAGTCGGCGATCATGCAGGATCGCATCGGCGCCAACCGCGCGTCGATCTTCGGCATCACAGCGCTCGGCCTGTTTCACCCGCTGGCCGACACCTTGAAGATGCTGACAAAGGAAGACTTCCGCCCGGCGCGGGCCGATCGGCTCCTGTTCGAGCTGGCGCCGGCCGTCTCGGTCTTCTTCGCGCTGGTCGCGTTCGCCTCGATCCCGTTCGGCGACACCTTGCAGGTGGCGGGCCGCGTCGTGCCGCTGCAGGCGGTGACGTTGAACGTGGGCGTGCTCTACGTCTTCGCGATGCTCTCGCTCGGCGTGTACGGCGTCATGATGGCGGGCTGGTCGTCGGCCAACAACTTCGCGCTGCTCGGCGGCCAGCGCGCCGCGGCGCTGATGATCTCGGCCGAGATCGCGATCGGCGCCTCGATCATGGGCGTCGTCATGATCCACGGCTCGCTGAACTTGATGGACATCGTGCGCGGCCAGGGCCACCTCTTGTGGGGCTGGATCCCGGCCTGGGGCATCATCACCCAGCCGCTCGCCTTCATCCTGTTCGTGACCGCCGGCATCGCCGCCACGAAGCGGATCCCGTTCGACACGCCCGAGGGCGAGTCCGAGATCATCGGCTACTTCGTCGAGTACAGCGGGATGAAGTTCGGCATGTTCTTGATGACCGACATGGTCGAGACGATCGTCCTCGCGGGCCTCAGCACCTCGCTGTTCCTGGGCGGCTGGCAGATCCCGTACCTGTTCGCCGAGGGCTTCCGCTTTCCGTGGGGCTCCGGCATCTCGCTCTCGCCGCTCCTGGTCACCCTGCTACAGGTGGGGGCGTTCGTGGGTAAGGTCGGCGCTGTGATCTTCGTGCTGATGCTGATCCGCTGGACCCTGCCGCGATTCCGCTATGACCAGGCGATGCGGCTCGGGTGGCTCGGCCTCTTTCCGCTGGCGATCGCCAATATCGTGCTGACCGGCCTGGTGCTGGCGGCCTGGGGCACGCGATGAGCCCGATGAACCTGCGTCAGCGGTTCTACCTGGTCGAGGTGCTGACCGGGCTCGGCCTGACGGCCGCGCATTTCTTCCGCAACATGGCGCGCCACACGGGCCGCGCGTTCGGCCGCAAGGGCGAGAGCGGCGCGGTCACGATCCAGTATCCGGAGGAGCGGCGGCCGTACTCGCCGCGCCTGCGCTCGCTGCACCGCCTGGTGCGGCGCGAGGACGGCTCGCCCCGGTGCGTGGCCTGCATGATGTGCGAGACCGTCTGTCCGGCCCACTGCATCTACATCGTCGCGGACGAGCATCCGAACCCCGAGATCGAGAAAGTCCCTCGGCGGTTCGACATCGACCTCGGCAAGTGCGTCTTCTGCGGCTACTGCGTGGAGGCGTGCCCCGAGGACGCGATCCGCATGGACACCGGCATCCTCGAGTTCTCCTCGTATAGCCGAGGTGGGATGATCTATACGAAGGAGATGTTGCTGTCCCTCGAGCCCGCCGAGCCGACCGGACGCCCGCGATCGCCGATTCCCATCCCGGCCAACCGGAGAGCGTGATGGCGTACGTGTCCTTCTTCGTCATCGCGGCGATCGCGGTGGGGTCGGCGCTGGGGCTCATCCTGAGGCCGAACGCGATTCACGGCGCCCTGTTCCTGGTCGTCAACCTGGGATCGGTGGCGGCGCTCTATCTGATGTTGGGTGCGGAGTTCCTCGCCGCCGCGCAGGTCATCGTCTACGCCGGCGCGATCATGGTGCTGTTCGTGTTCGCGATCATGGTGCTCATCCCGGGCAAGGAGGAAACCGGGCCCGACCCGCGGCGCAGCGCCCGGCTGCTCGCGCTGCCGATCGGCGGGATCCTCCTGCTGCTCCTGGTATTCGTCGTGGCCGGTCGCTTCACCGGGCCCGGCGCGGCCACCCGCCCCAGCGGGACCGCCGGCGCGGTCGGTCGACTGCTGTTCACGAGCTATCTGTTCCCGTTCGAGCTCACCTCGGTGCTGCTGCTGGCCGCGATGGTGGGCGTGCTGCTTCTCGCGAGGCGTCGCGCGTGACCGGGCAGGCCCGCGACCGGCTGGTGGAACGACATGGTGCCTGAGAGCTACTATGTGGTGCTGTCAGCGGTGCTCTTCTCGATCGGGGTCGTGGGCGTCGTGGTCCGGCGCAACCCGCTCGTGATCTTCATGTCGATCGAGCTCATGCTGAATGCAGCGAATCTGGCGCTGGTCGCCTTCGGCCAGCGCGTGGGCAATCTCGACGGCCAAGCCGTCGTGTTCTTCGTGATGGCGGTGGCGGCGGCTGAGGTCGCCGTCGGACTGGCGATCATCGTGACGATCTTCCGCGTTCGCCGGCGGCTGTCGGTGGACGAGCTGAGCGTCATGCGTTGGTAGGGAGGATCCATGGCCAAGACACTGGCACGGAGTGAGGCGGCGTCTTCTGGGTTCGGCGTCGACGCCGAGGCAGCGAAGCGGCTCTTGTCCGACATGATCCTGATCCGCCGCTTCGAAGAAAAGGCGGCGGAGGGGTACGCGCTGGGCAAGATCGGCGGCTTCCTCCATCTGTACATCGGCGAAGAGGCGGTGGCCGTCGGCGCCACGTCCGTCCTCCGCCCCGACGACTACGCGATCTCCGCGTATCGCGAGCACGGCCACTGTCTGGCCAAGGGCTCGGACCCCAAGCGGGTGATGGCCGAGCTCTACGGCCGACGCGACGGGCTCTCGAAGGGCAAGGGCGGCTCGATGCACCTGTTCGACAAGACCACCAACTTCCTCGGCGGCCACGCGATCGTCGGGGCGCACCTGCCGATCGCGGTCGGCGTCGGCTTCGCGATCAAGTACCGGGGCGGCGATCAGGTGATCGTGTGTTACTTCGGCGACGGCGCGGTACCCGAGGGCGAGTTTCACGAGTCGATGAATCTGGCGGCGCTGTGGAAGCTGCCGGTTATCTTCCTGTGCGAGAACAACCGCTACGCGATGGGCACCTCGGTCGAGCGCGCGCTGGCGCAGACCGAGATCTGGAAGTTCGGCCAGACCTACGGCATCCCGGCCGAGCGGGTCGACGGCATGGACGTGCTCGCGGTCCGCGACGCGGTCGGCCGGGCGGTCGCGCGAACCCGGCAGCAGAAGACACCGGCGCTGATCGAGGCCGACACCTACCGCTATCGCGGTCACTCGATGCGCGATCCGGCGGGCGCCGTCTACCGCACGAAGGAAGAGGTCGAGCGCGAGAAGCTCCGCGATCCGATCGTGCTGTTCCGGGACAAGATCATCGCCGCGGGGCTTCTCTCGGAGGCCGATATCCGGGCGGTGGAGAAGGACGTGAACGACCGGGTCGACGAGGCGGTGGCCTACGCCGACGCCTCGCCGGAGCCGCCTGGCGACTGGCTCTTCACCGACATCTACAAGGAGGCCTGAGATGGCGGTGATGACCTATCGCGAAGCGCTGAACATGGCGCTGCGCGAGGAGATGCGGCGCGATCCGAACGTCTTCGTGATCGGCGAGGAAGTTGGGCTCTACGAGGGGGCCTACAAGGTCACGCAGGGGCTCCTGAAGGAGTTCGGCCCGCAGCGCATCGTCGACACGCCCATCGCCGAATCGGGGTTCACGGGTGTCGGCATCGGCGCCGCGATGGTCGGGCTGCGCCCGGTCGTCGAGATGATGACCTTCAACTTCGCGTTGCTCGCTCTCGATCAGATCGTCAACTCGGCCGCCAAGATCAACTACATGTCGGGTGGTCAGTTCAACGTGCCGATCGTCATCCGCGGCCCGGGCGGGCCGGCAGCGCAGCTGGCCGCGCAGCATTCTCAGTCGATGGAGACGTACTTCTATCACGTGCCGGGCTTGAAGGTCGTGCGCCCGACGACGCCGATGGACGCCAAGGGGCTCTTGAAATCGTCGATCCGCGACGACAACCCGGTCATCTTCATCGAGTCCGAGACGCTCTACAACGTCAAGGGCGAGGTGCCCGAGGATCCGGATTTCACGATCCCGCTCGGCAAGGCGATCGTGCGCCGCGAGGGGACCGACGTCACGGTAATCGCCTACATGGGCATGATGTATCGGGCGATGGAGGCGGCGGAAGAGCTCGAGAAGGAGGGCATCTCCGTCGAGCTCGTCGACCCGCGCACCCTTCGCCCGATGGACACCGAGACGATCATCGGATCGGTGCGCAAGACCCACCGGGTCGTCGTGGTCGAGGCGGGCGCGGGCTTCGCCGGCATGGGCTCGGAGATCGCCGCGTCGGTCACCGAGCAGGCGTTCGACGACCTCGACGCGCCGGTAGAGCGCGTGACCGGCGCCAACGCGCCGATGCCGTACGCGCGCAATCTCGAGCGGCTCAAGACGCCGTCGAAGGACTGGATCGTCAACGCGGTCCGACGCGTATGCAACGCCAACGGCCACACGAACGGTCAGGCGAGCGGGAGCTAGCCGATGGCCGTCACCAAGGTCGTCATGCCCAAGCTCTCCGACGCGATGGAGAGCGGCAAGATCATCAAGTGGCTCAAGAAGGAAGGCGACAAGATCCAGGGCGGCGACATCCTGGCCGAGGTCGAGACCGACAAGGCTGACGTCGAAATGGAAGCATTCGGGGCGGGCGTGCTGCGCAAGATTCTCGTCCCTGCCGGAGAGACTGCGCCGATCGGTGCGCTCATCGGGGTCATCGCTGAGCCTGGCGATGACATTGCGGCTGTCGTCGCTTCCGCGCCGGCGGCGGCGGGCGCCGGGGCAGGCTCGGCCGCTCAGAAAACCCCACTTCGCGCCGAGCCTGCCCCGGCACCCGCCCCCGCCGGCGCGGCCTCGGCGGCTCCGCAAGGTGCTCGCCCGGCTCCGACGGCTCCCGCTAGCGCTCCGGTGGCGGCGGCTGGTCGGCCGGCCGCGGCAGTCAGCGCTGCCGCCGTCCCTCCCGCTGGCTTAGGGCAGGGAGCTCAGGGAGGACGCGTCAAGGCGTCGCCGCTCGCGAAGAAGATTGCGGCGCAGACTGGAGTCGACCTGCGCCTCATCCAGGGGTCGGGGCCTGGGGGACGCATTATCCGGCGGGATGTCGAGGCGGCTGGGTCGGGTGCTGCAGCGAGTGTCGCGGCTGTTGCGATGCCGGCCGCAGTCGCGGGAGCGGAGTTCGAAGATGTTCCGCTCACGCCGATGCGCGCGACGATTGCGCGCCGGATGCCGTTATCCAAGGCGCCGGTACCGCACTTCTACGTCACGAGCGAAGTGGCGATGGACCGGGCGTGGGAGCTCCGCGAGCAGCTGAACGCGCTGGAGGGCCAGCCCAAGATCTCGGTCAATGACTTCGTGATCCGAGCCTGCGCGCTGGCGCTCCTGAAGCATCCCGGGGTGAACGCCTCGCTGCAGGGTGACGCGATCCGCGTCTTCCATCGCGCGCACATCGGCATCGCGGTAGCGCTCGACGAAGGGCTCATCACGCCGGTCTTGCGCGACTGCCACGCCAAGCCACTCGCCCAGATCGCGGCCGAGGCGCGCGACCTCGCCGAGCGCGCCCGTAGCAGGAAGCTCAGGGCCCAGGAGCTCTCCGGCGCGACGTTCTCGATCTCGAACCTCGGTATGTTCGACGTCGCCGAGTTCTCGGCGATCATCAATCCGCCCGAAGGCGCCATCCTGGCGGTCGGATCGGTTCGCCGCGTGCCGGTGGTGGACGACACGGGACTCGGCGTTGGCCGGCGCATGATGCTGACGATCTCTTGCGACCACCGCGTGATGGACGGTGCCATGGGCGCCCGGTTCCTCCAGGACGTCAAGCACCTGCTCGAAGAGCCGCTGCGTCTCCTCGTCTAGCCATGGCGAGCCACAAGTTCGACGTCGTGGTGGTCGGGACCGGGCCGGGCGGCTACGTCTCGGCGATCCGCTGCGCCCAGCTCGGCCTGACGGTGGCCACGGTCGAAGATGACCGGCCCGGCGGCGTGTGCCTGAACTGGGGCTGCATCCCAACCAAGGCGCTCTTGCGGAACGCCGAGGTCGTGAACCTGATGGGCCACGCGGCGGATTTCGGTATCCGCCTCAGCGGGTTCGAGGCGAGCTACCCGGAGGCCGTCCAGCGGAGCCGCCGGGTCGCCGACCGAATGGCCAAGGGCGTCGAGTTCCTGTTCCGGAAGAACAAGATCACATTGTTTCCCGGCCGCGGCACGCTCAAGTCGAAGAACGTCGTCGAGGTGAAGGGGAGCGGCGGCACCGAGACGCTCGAGGCGCGCGCGGTCATCCTCGGCACCGGCTCGGAGCCGAAGTCGCTTCCGGGCGTCACGATCGACGAGAAGCTCGTGATCTCGTCGAACGGCGCCGTGCGCAACGAGCGCAAGCCCAAGTCGCTGGCGGTGATCGGCGCGGGCGCGGTCGGCGTCGAGTTCGCCGACGTCTTCGCCTCGTACGGCGTCGAGGTGACCCTGCTGGAGGCGCTGCCGCGCATCGTCCCCATCGAGGACGAGGAAGTTTCCAAGGAGCTGACGCGGACGTTCACCCGGCGCGGGATCACGGTCAAGACCGGCGTCAAGGTCGCGTCCGTGAAGCCCGGCGGCCCGGGCGCCGTCCTCGACCTCGGCGGCGAGAAGCTCGAGGTCGAGCAGGTCCTGATGGCCGTGGGCCGCTCGGCGAAGGTGACGGGGCTCGGGCTCGAAGGCCTCGGCGTGCAGCTCGACCGGGGGTTCGTCAAGGTGTCGCCGACGATGGAGACCTCGGTGAAGGGGCTCTACGCGATCGGGGACATGGCCGGCGCACCGCTGCTGGCGCACAAGGCCATGGCCGAAGGGGTCGTCGCCGCCGAGGCGATCGCCGGCAAGAGCCCGCGGCCGGTCGACTACGGCAACGTGCCGTCGTGCATCTATTGCCGGCCGCAGATCGCCTCGATCGGCTCGACGGAAGCGCGCGCCAGAGAAGCCGGGCGCGAGGTCTCGGTCGGACGCTTCCCGTTCACGGCCAGCGGCAAGGCGGTGGCACTCGGGGAGACCGAAGGCTTCGTCAAGGTGATCGCCGACAAGGCGACCGGAGAGATCCTCGGCGTCCACATCATCGGCCCCGAGGCGACCGAGATCATCCACGAGTTCGCGGTCGGCCGCACCCTCGAGGCGACCCTCGAGGAGATCATCCACACGATCCACGCCCACCCGACGCTCTCGGAAGCCGCCCTGGAGGCAACCCTGGCCGCGCTGGGCCAGGCGATCCACATCTAGCAGTCGATGGCGAGCATCTGGCTGCCCGACGTTGCCGTTTGGGAGAAGGTGCTCAGATCTCTTGTCGTCTACCTGTTCCTGCTGCTGGCGTTCCGCCTGCTGGGTAAGCGGCAAGTCGGGCAACTCACACCGTTTGATCTGGTCGTCCTGCTGATCATCTCCAACGTCGTTCAGAACGCGATCATCGGCCCGGACAACTCGCTCGTTGGCGGCCTCATTGGCGCGGCGGTCATCTTCCTGGCGAACTACCTGGTCGTCGAGATCACGTTCCGGTCGCGGCGAGCCCGGCGGCTCCTCGAGGCGCAGCCCACGCTGCTCGTGCACAACGGGCGGATCCTGCACGACAACCTGGCGAGCGAGCGCGTGACGCTCGATGACCTGAACGCGGCGCTCCGCCGGAGCGGCGTTGACGAAGTCGGGCAGGTGCGCGTCGCGATGCTGGAAGAAAACGGCGGGATCAGCGTGATTGCCAACCGCACCGGGGAATCCGGCGGGCCGACGGGCCGATGACCGTCACCGGTCCGTCAGTGGTGGTGCAGGAAGGGCAGCGAGAAGAGCGGGACGAACCCGTTCAGGACGAGCACGGCGCCGCAGATTGCCAGGACCAGCGAGAACCAGAACATCTGGCGTGAGGTGGAGAGGATCGCCACCGAGACGCTGACGATCGAGACTTGCAGCAGCACCTCGCCAAACTCGAAGTACGGATGGCGCTCGCGGCGGTGGTCACGCGCCGCCTCGAGCTTCTTGGCGTCCGCCTCGATCTCCTTCTTCTCGGCGTTGTAGCGCTTCTCTTCCTCGGCGAATTTCGCCGCGAGCGCTTCGACCTTGGCGCGCTCGGCGCCCCTGAGCGTCGACGGCTCGGCCAGCTGGCTCTCCAAGAGCATCTTCTGGCCGCGGTACTGGTGCTCGCGGATCACCTTGGCCTGATAGAACGCCCACTGGTCCGATGACTGCTGCTGGGCGAGCAGCATCTCCTTGACCGTATTGTTGCCGCCGAGCGACCCGATCGACAGCACGACCGCGTAGATCGCCGTGGTGAGCGCGGCGCGACGGCCGAACGACGTCTCGCCGCGCTCGTGGATTTCCTCGGGGTTGGGGACCTCGATCTCAGGCACGCGATTCGCTGGAGCCCCGGCGGATCTCTTCCCGCATGGCGTCGCGGCCCGCCTCGAACGCGCTCATGAGCCGCTGGGTCTGCTCCTCGAAGATCTCGCGGCTCTTGTCGAGCCACTCGCCGGCGCGGCCCTGCGCCTCGTTGGCGAATTCCTGCGCCCGCCGCGCCACGTCGCCGCCGCGCTCGGCCAGGAGCTCGCGCGCCTGCGCGCCGGTCTTCGGCGTCATCAGGAGCGCCATGCCGGCGCCGAGCAGCGCGCCGAACAGAAACCAGCCCATGTATCCTCCCGCGTCGCTTCGATCATTGCTCATGGTGATCTCCTTGATGCCTGAGGCGATGAACGAACACGTCGATGCCCTTCTTGAGCCCGGCGGCCACGCCGACGATCTGTCCGGCGCGGGTCAGGCTGCCGAGCGTCATGACGATGCGTCCCACGCCGGTCGCGACGTCCTCGACCCGATCGGTGACCGCGCCCACACGCTCGAGCTCACGGCCCGCCTCACGCGTGAGCCCTCGCACGTCCTCGGTGAGGGCCAGGGCCTGCCCGATCAGCGGTCTCAGCTCCTGCTCGACGATGGCCAGCACGGCCTCGGCCCGTTGCGCCACGCCTCTGAGCGCCCAGACCGCGGCCACGAGCGCCACCAGCAGCGCAAACGCCGCCAGGGAGAGGAGCATTTGGACCCAGAACGGCATGGGGTTGAATTATTGGTGGAAAATCGACCGAAAGTCAATGAAACTAGGACCTTGATGTCGCACCAGGATCGCTTCGACGAACTGCGTCGCCGACACGCGGAAGCAGAGCTGGCCGGCGGCGAGGAACGGATCCGTCGTCAGCACAAAGCCGGCAAGAAGACTGCCCGCGAGCGGCTCGAGATCCTTCTCGACGCTGGTTCCTTCTCCGAGATCGACAGGCTCGTGGTCCACCAGAGCCACGACTTCGACATGGCCGCCCAGCGCGCACCCGGTGACGGCGTCGTCACCGGCGCCGGCCGCATCCACGGCCGCCCCGTGTACGCGTTCGCTCAGGACTTCACCGTGTTCGGCGGCTCGCTGTCGGAAGCTCACGCGCGCAAGATCTGCAAGATCATGGATCTCGCCGTGAAGACCGGCGCGCCGATCATCGGCCTGAACGACTCGGGCGGCGCCCGGATCCAGGAGGGCGTCGTCTCGCTCGCCGGCTACGCGGACGTGTTCCTGCGCAACACGCTGGCCTCGGGCGTCGTGCCGCAGATCTCGGCGATCATGGGCCCATGCGCGGGCGGCGCCGTGTACTCGCCGGCGCTGACCGACTTCATCTTGATGGTGAAGAACACGTCGTACATGTTCGTCACCGGCCCCGACGTGATCCGCGCGGTCACGCACGAGAACGTCTCGGCCGAGGACCTCGGCGGCGCTCGGACGCACAGCACGACGTCCGGCGTCGCGCACTTCGCCGCCGACAGCGAAGAAGAGTGCCTGGCGCTGATCCGCGAGCTGATGACGTTCCTGCCGCAGAACAATCTCGAGGAGCCGCCGCGGCGGCCGACGCGCGATCCGATCGACCGACGCGATGAAAGCCTGCAGTCGATCGTGCCCGATCAGCCGAACAAGCCGTACGACATGCTCGACATCATTCGGACGGTACTCGACGAGCGCTACTTCTTCGAGGTGCACGCGGGCTTCGCGCCGAATCTGATCGTCGGCTTCGGACGGCTGGGCGGCCGCCCGGTGGGGATCGTCGCCAATCAGCCGTCGCACCTGGCCGGCTGTCTCGACATCAACGCCTCACTGAAGGGCGCCAGGTTCGTCCGCTTCTGCGACTGCTTCAACATCCCGCTGGTGACCTTCGAGGACGTGCCGGGCTTCCTGCCGGGGACGACGCAGGAGTTCGGCGGGATCATCAAGCATGGGGCGAAGCTGCTCTATGCGTTCTGCGAGGCGACCGTGCCCAAGCTCACCGTGATCACCCGCAAGGCGTACGGCGGCGCGTACTGCGTGATGTCGTCCAAGCACATCCGCGGCGACGCGAACTTCGCCTACCCGACGGCGGAGATCGCGGTCATGGGCCCGGAGGGCGCCGTGAACATCCTGTACAAGCGCGAGGCCGACCAGGCGGCGGACCCGGCGGGCTTCAAGGCCGAGAAGGCCCGCGAGTACCGCGAGATGCTGGCCACGCCGTACGTTGCCGCCGAGCACGGCTACATCGACGAGGTGATCGAGCCCCGGGATACGCGGGCGCGGCTCTGCGAGGTGCTCGAGCTCCTGCGGACCAAGCGCGACAGCAACCCGCCCAAGAAACACGGTAATCTCCCCCTGTGATGGACCGGCCCAAAGAGTTCAAGACGTCGTGGGGTGCGCCGCTCCAGCCCGTGTACGGGCCCGAGGACGCTCCGGCTGACGGCGCCGCGGAGCTCGGCAAGCCCGGCGAGTTCCCCTTCACCCGGGGTGTGCACCCGGAGATGCACCGAAAGCGTCTCTGGACGATGCGGCAGTACGCCGGCTTCGGATCCGCGGTCGAGACGAACAAGCGCTATCGCTTTCTGCTCGAGCAGGGACAGACCGGCCTGTCGGTGGCCTTCGACCTCCCGACGCAGATGGGCTACGACCCGGATGCGGCGATGGCGCACGGCGAGACTGGCAAGGTCGGCGTGTCCATCGCCTCGCTCGAGGACATGCACGACCTTTTCGAGGGCATCCCGCTCGACCGCGTCTCGACGTCGATGACGATCAACGCCACCGCGTCGATCTTGCTGGCGCTCTACGTCGCGACCGCGCGCCGCCAGGGCGTCGCCGCCGAGCGTCTCAGCGGGACCGTCCAGAACGACATCCTCAAGGAGTACATCGCGCGCGGCACCTACATCTTCCCGCCCGGCCCCTCGATGCGGCTGATCACCGACACGTTCGCCTACTGCAAGGATCGCGTGCCGCGCTGGAACACGATCTCGATCTCCGGCTATCACATGCGCGAGGCCGGGTGCACCGCGGTGCAGGAGGTGGCCTTCGCCCTGGCCAACGGCATTGCCTACGTCCAGGCCGCGGTCGAGACCGGGCTCGCCGTCGACGTGTTCGCGCCCCAGCTCTCGTTCTTCTTCAACGCCCACAACAGTCTCCTCGAAGAAATCGCGAAGTTCCGCGCGGCGCGCCGTCTGTGGGCGCGCATCATGCGCGAGCGGTTTTCCGCGCGCGATCCGCGGTCCCTGGCGCTGAGATTCCACGCGCAGACGGCGGGGAGCATGCTGACGGCGCAGCAGCCCGAGAACAACATCGTCCGCGTGACGGTCCAGGCCCTCGCGGCCGTGCTCGGCGGCTGCCAGTCGCTGCACACGAACTCGATGGACGAGGCGCTGGCGCTGCCGACGGAGCGCGCGGTGCGGATCGCGCTCCGGACCCAGCAGATCCTCGCCCACGAGTCGGGGGTGGCCGACGTCGCGGACGCGCTCGGCGGCGCCTTCGCGCTGGAGCGGCTCACCGGCGACATCGAAGAGGCGGCGCGGGCGTACATCGCGAAGATCGACGATCTGGGCGGGGCGGTCGCGGCGATCCCGTTCATGCAGCGCGAGATCCAGGACGCCGCGTATCGCTACCAGAAGGAGGTCGAGGACCGCGCGCGGATCGTGGTCGGCGTCAACGACTACGTCACGGACGACCCTCCGCCCGGCAACCTCTTTCAGCTCGACGCGACGGTCGGCGCGGCCCTGGCCGAGCGGGTCGCCCGCGCGCGCGCGAGCCGGGATCGCGACGCCAGCAGACGGGCCCTCGACGGCCTCGAGACCGCCGCACGCGGCCGCGACAACCTCCTGCCGCTCCTGGTCGACGCGGTGGAGGTCGGCGTGACGCTCGGCGAGATCTGCGACCGTCTACGCGCAGTTTTCGGCATCCACAGGCCTTCGGTGACCTTCTGAGCATGCGGGCCTGGGCGATCGGTGTCCTGATCGCGCTGAGCGCGCTCTCGAGCGCGCCGGCCGACGCCGGGATGGCAGATAGGGTCGGCGCGACCTTCGCCCTCATGGTCGACGACTTCACCAAGGCGTTCAGCCCGCTCGAAGGCCTCGTGATCGGCGCCGAGGGCACCACGCTCTATCTGGACATCGGCGAGACCGGCGGCGCCCAGGTCGGTCAGGAGTTCACGATCTTCCGCAAGGGCGACGAGTTCCATCACCCGATCACGCGGCGCGTGCTCGGCCGCTACGAGGAGGTGCTGGGCTACGCACAGGTTCGGGCGGTCCAGCCGCGATTCTGCGAGGCGCTGTTCGTCCCGATCGAGGGCAAGGCGAGCCCGCAGCCGGACGACGGCGTGCGGATCACGCGAGGGCGGATCAAGGTCGCGGTCACGCCGGTGCTCGATCTGACCGAATCAAAGTCGAGGCCCGACCTCCGGCGGGTGCCGTATCTGCTCGCCGTGGCGCTCGAGGGCTCCAAGCGATTCCACGTGACCGATCCGCTTGCGGTGAACGATCTCTTCGCGACCGGGGGCGCACACGTCCAGGAAGTGCTGGCCTTGCCGGATCGGGCGGTGCGCGTGTCGAGGAAATTCGAGGTGGCCGGCTGGATCGTCCCGGTGCTGATCGAGCGCCGGGGCGTCGTCTACCTGGACGCGACCTTCATATCCGCAGTGACCGGCACCGCGCTCTTCTCGCGCCGCGCGGCCCTCTTGCCGCCGGCGGCGGCCGAGGAGCAGCGCTTCCCGTGGGAACCGGCCAGCGAAGACTGATGCCTTGCTGGGGTGATCCTGCTATGGTATGGCCGGCTCCATGACCGTGCGACGCATCGTGCTGCTCGCTGTCGTCGCCGTCACGGCGTTCGGCTGCTCGACGGCCAAGCAGGTCATCGGTGTCCCCAACGCCGGCGATCCCTCGGTCGCGATCAAGTCGGCCGAGACCAAGTGGCTGCTGATCCGCAATCCCCGGTTCGGCGACGTGCCGAGCGAGCCCGAATACGTCTGGGTCGAGGAAGACAAGACGCCGGTGACCCTGGGGACGGTCGTGTTCGGCAAGGGCTCGATCATCGCGCCGCCGGAGATCGTGGCGCGCTACGGCGCGCCGCCCGGCGGCGGCAAGATCAGCGCGCGTCAGGGGATGCCCGCGCAGACGCCGGTGGCGACTCCGGCGCCGGCGGCTGCGGCGTCCGCTCCGGCGGCGAAGGGCGCCGCCCCGGCCGCGCCGACCCAAGCGCATCCGACCAACGGCAAGGCCCCGGAAGGTCCCAAGCGTGGATTCGTCGTCTACGTCGACACGACGCGGATCGTCATCGACCTGACCGCGGCCGACGGAATCCGGCCTGGGACCTTGGTGAGCCTTCGGCGCGCCGATGTGATCCCGCTGGTGCACCCGGTGACGGGCGAGGTGCTCGGCAATCTCGACGAGGAAATCGGCACGGCGCGCGTCACGGAGATGCGCGAGCGATTCTCGGTCGCTGACGTTCAGACGGTGGCCCCAGGCGCGCGGATCCAGGTCAAGGATCGCGTCGTCCCGAAGTAGTCGCTCGCGTGGCCACACCCACCCTCGAGCGGGTCCTGAAGGAGCGCGTCGCTGCTCTGCTCGGCGACGATCTGGAGCGCGTCGAGGCGGAAATTCGGCACGAGCTCGATTCGCCGGTGCCGCTCATCCAGGAGATGGGCGGCTACATCGCGGGCGCCGGCGGCAAGCGCCTGCGCCCGATGCTGCTGTTGCTGGCGGCGCGCCTGGCCGGCTATACCGGCCCCCGAGGCGTACGGCTGGCCTGCGTGGTCGAGATGCTCCACACCGCGACCTTGATCCACGACGACGTCGTGGATCAGGCGCCGCTCCGGCGCGGACGGCCGTCGGCCAACGCGCAGTGGGGCGACGACGCCTCGGTCCTGGTCGGCGATCACCTCTACTCGAAGTCGTTCGCGATGCTCGTGCGCGATAACGACCGCGCGGTGATGGAAACGCTCGCGCGCTCGACCGTGTCGATGACGGAAGCCGAAGTCTTCCAGCTGCAGCTCAAGCGCAGCGGCGTCACGACCGAGGCGGACTACTTGAGGATCATCTCCCAGAAGACGGCGTCGTTCATTTCCGCGTGCTGCCGTATCGGCGCGCTCCTGGGCGGGCTCCCGGCGGGCCAGGTCGATGCCCTCACGCAGTACGGCATGGACATCGGCGTCGCGTTCCAGATCTCGGACGACTCGCTCGACTTCGTGGCGAATCAGGACCGGCTGGGCAAGGCGATCGGCGCCGACCTCCGCGAGGGCAAGCGCACCTTGCCCCTGATCGCGATGCTCGCGCGTGTGACGCCGGCCGAGGCCGAGCGCGTCAAAGGCCTGCTCAAGCGCCAGGCCCTCGGGGCCGAAGAGGTCGACGAGATCCGTCGCTACGTCGTCGAGCACGAGGGCGTGGAGTACGCCATGGCCCAGGCGCACGAGTACGCCCGCTCGGCGAAGGCCGCGCTGACCGTGTTCGTTCCGTCCGAAGAGCGAGAAACGCTGGCATTGATCGCGGACTTCGTGGTCGATCGCGATCGGTGACGTGGCGGTCATCTCGCTGACGACCGATTTCGGCACGCGCGATACCTACGTCGCCGAGATGAAGGCGGCGATCCTGTCGATCACCCGCGACGTCCACGTCGTCGACATCACGCACGAGATCCCGCCTCAGGACGTCCTCGCCGGCGCCCTGGCGCTGGAGGCCGCCGCACGCTGGTTTCCGCCGGGCACGATCCACGTCGCCGTGGTCGATCCGGGTGTCGGTACGGCGCGGCGCGGGCTGGCCGTCACGGCCGGCGGCCGCACGTTCGTCGGCCCCGACAACGGCCTATTCACGCCGTTTCTCGCGGACGCCGGCTGGCACGCGTTCGAGCTGACGGCCGCGGAGTTCCGCGGCGCACACGTGAGCCGGACGTTTCACGGGCGAGACGTCTTCGCGCCGGCGGCCGCTCACCTGGCGCGAGGTCTCGAGCCTCACCGGCTCGGGCCCGCGGTGACCGATCCGGTGCGGCTCACCTGGCCCGAAGCACGAATCGGCGAGGGAAAGATCGGCGGCGCGGTCCTCCATATCGACCGCTTCGGTAACCTCGTGACCTCGATTCCGGGCGAGGCGCTGACCTCGCTCGGCCCGGCGATCACCGTGCGGGTGGCGGGGAAGACGCTTCCGCTGGTGCGAACCTACGCTGAGCTGAAGCGCGGCAATCCGGGAGCGCTCGTGGGCTCGGGCAACCGTCTGGAAATCGCGGTCAACACGGGAAGCGCGGCCAAGACGCTCAGGGCCGGTCGCGGGACTCCCGTCGTGGTCAGTCGGACTTCGCCGGTGGGGCGGCGGGGGCGGAGGCGCTCGTAGTGCCGTCGCTGCCCTTGGCAGCCGGCTTCTCGCTCGTCTTGTCCGAAGAAGTCTTATCCGCGGAAGGTTTATCCGCCGACGTTTTTTCCGATTGCAGCGCTTGTTTGCGAGACTCCGATGGATAGTCGGTGACGTACCACCCTTCACCCTTGAGAATGAACGGGGCGGCAGAGAGGAGACGGCGTACTTCGCCGCCGCATACGTCGCACACCGTCAGTGCCGGCTCGGAGATTCGCTGGCGGATTTCGAAGACGCGTCTGCACTTGCGGCATTCATATTCGTAGGTAGGCATCCTGTTGAGGCTACATGGGGAGGATTGAGTGTGTCAAGAAGACACGGGCTTTGGCTGACTCTGCTTGTTTTCGCCCTGGTGGCCGGATGTGCGAACACGAAAGAGGCTGAGAAGCACGCCGAGGTCCAGAAGCTCCAGGCGCGCGCCGCATACGATCGCGCCCTCAGCTATCTGAACGACAAGCAGCCGGCGGGTGCCTTGGCTTCACTGCAGGAAGCCATCAACATCAACCCGTCTTCGCCGCTCTATCGCGACACGCTCGGCGTGGTGCTCCTCGAGCTCGGCCGACCCGACATGGCGCTCGAGCACTTCAAGAAGGCGGTCGAGCTCAATCCCATGTACGCCGACGCTCACTTCCACATGGGAACGGCGCTCGCCGAATCTCGCCGCTGGGACGAGGCGGTCGTGAGTTACCGGAAGGCGCTCGAGCTGCCGACCTTGACGATTCCCGAGACCGCGAACCAGAACCTTGGGCTCGCGCTCTACCACCTAAAGCAGTATCGCGAGGCCGAGCAGACCCTTCGCTTCGCGATCAGCCTCGACCCGAAAATGCAGACGGCCTACTACAACCTCGGTCTTGTTTTCATCGCTGAGAATCGGAAGGATGAAGCGAAGGCCGCTTTCCGGCAAGCCCGCCAGCTCAGCCCCGACTCGCCCGTCGGGCGCGCCGCTCTCGACCGTCTCAAGGCCCTGGGGGACGGCGGGTAAATCCCGCCGTCCCGTACCGTACCGTCTCGTAAGTATATGTTTTGATTATCATGATTTTTTCTTGACGATATAAGTCCACCTGCAGTAAAAATTGCGCGGTGTGCAAGGCTTTGCCGTGCACACTTGATATCAGTGACGGCCCTCGCGCGAGAACTTTCAGGGCAGTGCCGCCCGGCTTTGGGGAGATCGAGATGAAAAGGGTCCTCGCTCCCGCACTTATGGCTCAGATGCTCGTGCTGATCCTGGTTCCCGCTGTCTTCGCGCAGACTCCGACACCAAAAGTCACGATTACCGGATTGTTCGACCAGGTCACAGCGGCGGGTAGGAACTTCTACGACGGTAACCTGACCCGGGACAACGACCGGGAATGGTACGCCCGGACCCGATTCCGTCCCGACTTCACCTTCGAGGTCGGCCGGGTCAAGGCGGTGCTCGGGCTCGAGATCGACCTGCAGTACGGTCAGGCCGGACCCAACGACGGCGGATTCCCGGGCAACAACACGGGAACGGCCGGCGGCGTAGCGGTGGTCGGAGCCGGCAACGCGAACACGGGCTGCAAGAACAACTCGAACGGCTGTCTCGACCTCAACACCGACGTCGGCGGCATGATCGAGATCAAGTGGATCTACACCGAATTTCCGCTGACCGGGCGGGACAGCATCCTGCCTTTCATTCCGGTCGACACGATGGCGCGCGCCGGCGGTCAGCCCTGGAGCACCCTGGCCCACTACAAAGTCGTTTACGCCAACGGCGATTTTGCGGGACTCTCCACGATAACCAGGTTTGACCCGACCGTCGCGCTCAAGCTCGCTTACGTCGTCGTCGAGGACCAGCTCGCTGGTGGCAACCGTGCGGCAGCCACGGCACGAACGAGCCGTGGCGAGGATTGGGCGATCACGGTCAGCCCTGAGATCTCGCCGTTCAAGGGACTCGACATCAAACCGCTGTATTCGTATTTCCACGCCGATGGCGTGACGAATGCCGGCTCGCGCCATGCCCTGATCGATCGTCGGTTCGTCCAGAACGCGGCCATCAGCAACACGACCAACTCGGCGGCAACGCTCGGCGGCGGCGCCCCCGCGGGCGACTCGGCCCTCCACGAGGACCGGCACACAGTCGGAATCGACATGCGCTGGCGCTCGGGCCCCTTCGGCCTGGATCCGACCCTCATGTACCAGTGGGGGACCCGTGATCACCAGGCGGTGAGGTCGGACGGCACGGTCGGACGCGTCGAGGCCGACATGAGCGCCTGGATCGTCGACGTCATCGCGTCCTACCAGTTGGGACCGCTGCTGATCGAAGCGCGTGGCGTCTATACGCCGGGCAACAAGGCTCGCGACAACCTCTCGCGAAGCGTCCGCTACTTCCAGCCACTCAGCATGGACGCAGGGTACTGGGCGGGCTGGGCCGAGATTTTGGCCAACGGCATCGATTACTTCAACGGTCAGCTGGCGACCAACATGGGCCGTTTCATCGGCTACGACCGCTATGGCCGCGCGGGGTTCGGTCTCAGGACCACGTACAGCGTCACGCCCGCGTTCTCTGTGTACGGCATGGTGAACCCGACGTGGACCGCTGAAAAGGTCGATACCGATACGAACGCCACCCCGGGTACCGGCGCGGGCTCCGTCAGCCGGACGACCGTGGACGATCAGAGCTGGGTCGAGGGCGACTCCCGTTACATCGGCACCGAGGTGGACCTGGGGATCACCTGGCGGTTTGCCCCGAATACAGCGTTCGACCTCGCGGGCTCCTATTTGTTCGCAGGCGGGGCACTGGGAACCGCGGAGCTGGTGAACGGGGTGCACACCCGCCGGGATCCCCACGATGCATACCAGCTGGCTGCGCGCGTGCGATTGGCCTTCTGAGTCATGGCGCCTGTACGTGCAGTTGTTGGTGATGTCGGCGTTGAGTTTTGGGCAACGAGCTGATTGCTGCTCACCACATCTGAGGAGGAAGTAATGAGGAGATGTGTGCTCACCGCTGTATTCACGTTCGTCATCCTGGCGATGCTGGCGCCGGCTGTGTTCGCACAGACGCCGCCGCCCGCGCCGAAGGTGACGATCACGGGAACGTTCGACCAGCTGACCACGGCTGGCCGGAACTTCTACGACGGTAACTACACCCGTGACAACGATCGTGAGTGGTATGCGCGTACCCGCTTCCGTCCCGACTTCGAGTTCGCGGTCGGGCGGACCAAGGCCGTGCTCGGTCTCGAAATCGACCTGATGTACGGCCAGGGCGGCTCGAACGACGGCGGGTTCCCGGGGAACAACTCGGGCGCGGCCGGCGGCTTCGGCGGCGGCACCAAGAGCGCGACGAACGGC